>ERZ773106.422-NODE-422-length-45730-cov-19.104324_pt1 | contig 45730 bp, 31 predicted proteins | sample MGYA00580572_ERZ773106 | MGnify/ENA primary metagenome ERZ773106 (study PRJEB29015, sample SAMEA2737868) | human gut metagenome | biome: human gut; feature: human-associated habitat; material: faeces | place: China | collected 2012 ... | reverse complement strand
TACTGCTGCCCGACACCGCTTTCCAAATCTACTGGCTGGACGAGCAGGGGCATTACCGTTATGACAGCAACGGCAACCCGAAACTCGTTACGATGACCGATACTGTCAACGGCCATCTGACAAAAGATGTAGACACTTTCTACACCAACAGCGAAGGCAACTTGACGCTGCCTGAAAAATTGCCGCTGGGTAAATATCGCATTGTGGAAGTCACCGGCCCGAACGGATTCTACAACGAATGGAAGGATACTGCAGGCTACGAAAACGGGATTCTGGCCGATGATGCAGATGGCAGTTTCTATGTGGACTTCACCATCACCACCGACCGCATTTATCAGGCAACCGGCGACAAGAACGAAAACGGCATGGACACACTGGTGATTGGTGAGAAGTATTCCAACCACGAAACCCTCGGCAAGCTGACCATCCGCAAGACCGGCGAGGTGCTGACCGGCTGGCGGTCTGAGCCGGGCGGCATTGACCCGTGGATGACCGGCGAGGCAGAAAGCGGCAACTTCGTGTATGAAACCCGCTCGCTGGCCGGTGCCGAGTATACCATCACGGCAGCCGAGGACATCTACACGCAGGATCGTCAGCTTGACAACTACGGCAACCGCACCCTCTGGTACGCCAAGGGCGATGTGGTGGCAGTCGTAACCACAGGCGACGGCACTGCCGACACTGCCGTCTTTGCCCCTGCGCGCACCGCGGCTACCTATGATTTCCTGTCCGTCATCCACGATGGCACCATCGGTGAGGTCAGCGTGACCCTGCCGCTGGGCAGCTATCACATTGCAGAAACCAAGCCGCCGTATGACTATGCAGGCACGGACGCCGGCTTTGATGTGACCCTTGCATGGGGCAACCAGACGCAGGAAATTGTTGTGGCAGATGCTGTTGACTTCCATAACGAGCGCGAAAAGGCAAAGGTCGGCATCTACAAAACCGATCTGGAAAGTGGCAAATACCTTGCAGGGGCGGTGTTCAACCTGTACACCGCCGATGACATTTACGATGCGGACGGCAGCCTTGTCCTTGCCGCCGGTGAGCTGGTAGCCACCAGCCCCGAAACCAATGCTGACGGCACCACCTACTTCGATTGCGATATTCCCATCCGCGGTGAACAGTACGGCAGCAGCACCCACAAGGATGTCGCCACCAACAGCGGCAAATACATCGCCAAAGAAATCCGCGCCCCGCTGGGCTACTATGTCAATGAAGAACCCATGGAAGTCACCTTTACCTACGACGGGCAGGCTGTGCAGGTTTTGGAGAGCACCTGCACCGACAAACCCACCGAAATGTGGGTGAGCAAGCGCGATTTGACCAACGACGAGGAACTGCCCGGTGCTACTTTGACCATTAAAGACGCTGACGGCAACATCGTAGAAAGCTGGGTATCCACCGACACGCCCCACCGCGTGACGGGGCTGCACTTGGGCGATGCCTACACCCTGACCGAAACCCGCCCCGCCGATGGCTACGCGCTGGCGGATGAAATTACCTTCCGTCTGCTGCAAAAGGTGGACGAGGACGGCAACAACCTGCAGGAAGCCGAGGTCTATTACCTGACCACAAAGAACTTCCTGTTCTGGACTTGGGACGACTGGAAACTGCTGGATGATGCGACCGTGATTATGCGCGATGACACCATCAAGGTGGAAATCTCCAAGAAAGATCTGACCACAATGGAGGAATTGCCCGGCGCGGAGCTGATCATTACCGACAAGGACGGCAAGAAAATTGACCGCTGGGTATCCATCGACAAACCTCATTACATTGAAAAACTGCCCGCAGGCGATTATACGCTGACCGAAATGAAAGCCCCTGACGGGTATGCCTTTGCCGAAAGCGTACCGTTTACGGTACTGCCCACCGGCGAAGTGCAGCGATTTGAAATGAGGGACAATGTTATCAAGGTGGAAATTTCCAAGGTGGACATCACCACAAACAAAGAACTGCCGGGTGCCGAGCTGATTATCACCAATAAAGACGGCAAGAAAATCGACCGCTGGGTATCCACCGACAAACCGCATTATATCGAAAAGCTTCCTGCCGGAGAGTACACGCTGACCGAAATCACGGCACCGGATGGGTACGATATTGCGGAGAGCATTCGCTTTACCGTTCTTCCCACCGGCGAAGTGCAAACTGTTGTGATGAAGGATGCCCGCACACCCGAGAGAACACCGCAGCCGGAAGAAACACCGCATCCCACGGAAACCCCGCAGCCGACCCCCAGCACCACGCCTGCGCCGACTCCTGCACCGCAGCCGATTATTCCGCAGACCGGCGATACCTTCCCGTTGGGATTGCTGCTGACCGTAGCCGGTATTTCGCTTGCCGGGCTGGCGGTATTGATTTTCAAGTGTGTCCACTGCAAATCCGTTGCCGAGCATGACGACGAAACGAAATAAGGAACACCAAAATGAACCATCCAACCACTATGGGTGACCCGCGAGGGCCACCCATTTTTTATGAGGAAATCGAATGAAGCATATTCTGACTTGCAGCTTTGGCAAAGACAGCATCGCCACAGCGCTGCTTGCCTTGCAGCACGGCGAACCGCTGGATGAACTGGTTTATTCCGAGGTAATGTTCAGCGATACCGTATCGGGGGAACTGCCGGAGCATAAGCGGTTCATCTATGAAACAGCAATCCCGTATTTTGAAAAGCGAGGCATTCCTACAAGGGTCCTGCGCGGGCAAAAGACATATTTGGACTGCTTTTACCGCATCGTAAGCCGCGGCAATGCCGAGGGAAAGCTGGCGTCCTTTCCGCTGACCGGACGCTGCAGTATACAAAGGGACTGCAAACTGCCACCCATACGCACCTACCAGAAAACATTGCCGCAGGACACGGTTTACTATATGGGGATTGCCGCCGATGAACCGATACGACTGGCACGACTAAAGGCAAACCAAACCTCTCTGCTGGCAAAGTACAACCTGACCGAAAAAGACGCGCAGGCAATGTGCCAAGCCGAGGGGCTGCTGTCCCCGCTATATGCGTTCACAGGGCGCGGCGGCTGCTGGTTTTGCCCCAATGCGTCCATGCGGGAACTTCGGCACCTGTACAATGCCCACCCCGATTTGTGGCAGTTGCTGCTGGAATTGCAGGATGCCCCCAATAAGGCAACAGAACGGTTTAACCGCAGCTATACGCTGCACGATTTAGATTTACGGTTTTGTCTGGAGGGAGAACAGCTGAGCTTTTTTACATACGAGGAGCGTTGAGCAGACGATGAAGAACTTTCTATATTCGCTTTTTATTGGGCTGTTCGGTATGACTGGTCTTACAAGCATCGCGTTCTTGTGGATGTATGCCGCACAGTCCATACAGCAGGCGCACCTTTACAGCGACCTTGCCGCCGTAAGGACGCGGGACACACAACCGGAAATTGCATTGCAATCCTCGGTACAACCAACCAGCCGAAACCTGTATTTGGAAAACGCCGATATGGTCGGCTGGATTCTTATCGAGGACACCAACATTGACTATCCCGTGATGCAGACACCGACAGACCCCACCTATTACCTGAAGCACAACTTTGAAAAGAACTACACCGACTACGGCTGCCCCTTTATGCAGGCAGACTGCGATGCGCTTGCTCCGTCCGACAACCTGATTATTTACGGTCACAACATGAAGGATGGTTCGATGTTCGCAGATCTTGCCAAGTACCGCAGCAAGGATTTCTGGCAAGCACACAAAACCGTCTGGTTCGACACCGAGCTGGGCAGCAGGGCCTATGAGATTTTTGCCGTGGTCCACACGACTGTGCAGGCAGATGCTGCCGATGCATTCTCATTCTATCTGTTTGTGAACGCAGCTGCCCCGGAAGAATTTTCCGATTATGTGTCAGCCTGCAAGGCACGGGCGCTGTACGATACAGGCATTTCAGCTGAGTATGGCGACAAGCTGCTCACGCTTTCCACCTGTGACAACATTACCGACAACGGCAGATGGCTTGTCATCGCCAAACAAACCGAAACAGAATAGAGGAAACAAAAATCCATGAAAACAGCAAAGGAACCCCAGCGCGCGTGGCTGTATGCGCGTGTACCCGGCAACTACGTAGAAACGAAAAACACCCTGAGTGTTTTAATGCTGCAGGCGCAGCGCGATGGTGCCGAAGTGGTGGGTTGGGGATATGACATTCACCACGGCTGGCTGCGCCGCCCCGCTTACCGCAAGATGATGCGTGAGGCAAAGGCAGGGCATATTGAGAGAATTTATATCTGCCGTATGAGCCAGATCAGCGGCGAGGAACGGCACCTGATTTCCTTTTTCAGACGGCTAATGCGGTACAAGGTCAATGTCATTGCTACCGAGTACGCCCTGAATCTAAAGGTGCCTGCCTACCATATGGGCGCGATAATTGATGAAATTTGCGCCCGCAAAGGGTGGGAACGACCTTGGTTTGTTTCAGAAAGCTCGGAACGGCATTGCGTTAGCAACGCCGTGGCAAGCACGTCATTTGGTACACCAAACGACAACTTGTTAGGGGAGAACCCCTAAGACCCCTCTTTCTGCAATGGACTTAAAGCGATAATTCTTGACGGAATTATTTCAGCCACATAGGAGAACCGCTTGATTTTTTGCACGGCAGATGGTACAATAACACTGAAAGCATTTTCAGTGAAAACAAATTCAGCATTGCGGGAGGTGCCCTATGTTTGTTGGCCGTGAGAAAGAATTGGCGCTTTTGCGGCAGGATTATATCGGCAAAGCCGTAATGGTCTATGGGAAGCGCCGTGTCGGAAAGACCACGCTGATTCAAAAAGCGTTGGAAAGCCACCACTGCCCAAAAGTCTATTTTGAGTGCCTGAAGGGCACACTGCAGGACAATATTGACGGGCTTGTGCAGGAGCTGGTTCGGGCGCAGATTCTGCCCGTGCCTTTGCAGTTTACGGCGTTGCAGGATGTATTCGCCTACCTCAATACACTGCCTCAAAAGATGGTGGTTGTCGTGGATGAATACCCTTACCTGAAGGCAATGAACGAGTCCGCAACGGTTGACTCCATTTTTCAGAGCATTATTGATAACCGCATCGCCAATATTGCGCTTATTATCTCCGGTTCGCATATTGGCATGATGAGGGAAACTCTGCAGGAAAAGAACGCCTTGTATGGTCGTTTCGCCGCCACCATCAAGCTCAATGAGCTGAGCTATCTGGATGCCGCAAAATTCTACCCGGACAAGACCCCTTATGAGAAGGCGGCGCATTACGCGGTTTTCGGCGGTTCGCCTTTTGTAAACCAAATGCTGTGTCCCACGGCTACCTTGCGAGAGAATATTATCCATACGATTCTTAACCCCGTAAGCCCGGTGTACCTCTATGCCAGCCAGCTGCTGCTGTCCGATTACGCCGTAAAAATCAATGCAGAGCGCATCTTCGCGGTTCTGGGCAACAGCAAAAAGCGCTACACCGAAATTGAGGACAAGCTGGACGCAAAGAAAACCGGCAACCTTGCCAAGCAGATGAAGCCCTTGATCGACCTGGAAATTATCACCCGCAACAATCCCATCAACAAGCTCGGTGATAACAAGAAGTCCGGCTTTGAAATCAATGACAACCTGCTGCGCTTTTATTTCACCTTTTTGTATAAAAACGCCAGTGCCCTGCAGATGCTGGGGGCGGAGGCTTTCTACGACGAGTATATAGCACCCGCTTTGACGGACTTTATCTCTCGCCGGTTTGAGGGGATCTGCCGCGATTATTTCAGCCTGCAGGCTCGCGCCGGAAAGGGCAGGGGTGTGAGAAATATCGGCAGCTATTACTATGATGACCCGGTTCACCGCAAAAACGGTGAGTTTGATGTCGTTTTGGAATATGCTGACGGATACGAAATCTACGAAGCCAAATACTATGCACAGCCTATGACGTTGGATGAAATTCATCGGGAGGTTCAGCAGGTGGAGGCAATCAGAGAACTCAAGGTAAAGCAGCTGGGGTTTATCGCCATCAACGGCTTTGCAGAAGAAGAAGGCCCCTACACTTACCTGAACGGAAAGGATATTTACGCAGAGGAAAGCTGACCGGCCTTGCCGGAGCTTTCTAAAAAAGGCAGTATCCTGCCAAACATAACCCGTCTGTCTGCCGGGTTGGAATAAGAACTTTTTGCCGATTGCATTGTACGATGCAGTCGGCTTTTTTGTTGGGGAGGAATAGACAATCAGAGAACGAAACAATCGCATTACATTCCACATGAACGACAAGGAGCTGGAAGAACTGAACCGGAATGTTCAGTGCGCCGGTATTTGCAGAGAGAAATATATCCGCTGCGCGTTGATGGGCATTACCATTCACCCCCGCACACCGGACAGCTGCAAGGCGCTGGCAAGGCAGGTGGCGGCGGTCGGGAACAACCTTAACCAGTTAGCGCGCATTGCCAACTTCAACGGCAAGGCGGAGGACGCTTATCTGCAGGAAGCGCAGCAGATCATGACCCGCATCTGGCTGCTTATGAAGGAGCAGCTATAATGGCGACAACAAAAATCCTGCCGGTGCGCAAGCGCCTGAAAGACTGCCTGGACTATGCTGCAAACCCGAAAAAAACCGAGGTCTTTCGCGGCGATTCGCTCGACCGGCTGATGCACTACACCCAAAACGAGGATAAGACGGAGCACCGGCTCTATGTCACCGGCTTTAACTGCGACCCGCAAAATGCCTGCCTGATTATGGAGGCAACCAAACGCCGCTGGCATAAAGACATCGGACACGGCAATGTCGGCTACCATATTATTCAGAGCTTTAAGCCCGGCGAAGCCAGCCCGAACCAAGTACATCAAATCGGCTGTGAATTAGCCAGACGCTGTCTGGCGGATCGGTTTGAGTGTACGGTGTCCACCCATCTGGATAAAGGACATCTGCATAACCATATTGTGGTCAATTCGGTTTCCTTTATGGACGGCAAAATGTTCCGCAACGATTTCAAAACCTACTATCAGGGCATACGGCAAATTTCCGATGACCTGTGCCGGCAAAACCGGTTGTCAGTCATAGAAACGGACGGGCGCGGCATCTCGTATGGCGAATGGCGCAACCGCCGCGAGGGCAAGCCGACACTGCGCGGTATGGTCAAAGCGGATGTGGAAATGGCGCTTGCCGAAAGCTCCGACTTTGACGATTTTGTCGGCAATCTGCAAAGGATGGGCTATGAGGTCAAGTACGGTTCCCGCGTCAAGCATATGGCGGTTCGGCACTATGAAAGCAAAAAGTTTGTGCGGCTGGACGGTGTAGCGCCGCAGTTTTCCGAATCAGAATTGAGAGAGTTTTTCACGCAATTCAAAAAACTTCCGCCAGAAATGCAGCAGGAATATCAGGCAGAAAACCAGCCTGTGCCGCAAAGTTGGCAGAAGGAATCAGCGCTGCCGGTCGTTCGCCGTGCGCGCTGCCGCAGCAGGCTGATCCGCCCCTATAAAAAGGTGGGCGGCATTATGGCTTGCTACTACCATTACTGTGCCTTGCTGCGCAGAAGCTACCGCGGAAAAAGCGGACGGCGCTGCTATTACCTGCTGCGCGAGGATTTCAGCAAATTCAACCGCTATCGGCGGCAATGCGATTTGCTGTGGGAGCAAAAAATCGAATCCATCGAGGATCTGCGGACCTACAAGGCAAGGCTGACCCACGAACTGGAGGTGCTTACCCAAAAACGCAAATATCTGTATAACCACAAGGAAGTCCTGACGCCGGATGTCCGCAACAGGCGACTGGAGGAACTGTCTGCCCGAATGCGAACTGTGCGCAGGGAGCTGAATACCTGCGCAGACATTGAAACCGATGCTGCCGCTTTGCTGCTGAAATGGCAGGAGGTGCGGCAGGCTGAAAAAGAAGAACGCGAGGTGAAAGATAATGAACAACGGCGGAGAAGCCGCTGACCAGATGGTGCGCGAGGCACTGCAATTTTCTGAGGTGGCTATCAAGCTGACAGCGCTGGGCTTTAAGAACTCGCTGGCGATTGCGCTTGCCTACGCCAAGGAAAACCCCAAGGTGCGCGGCAAGACAAGCCTTGACCGGCTGCTGCGCGAGGGTAAGGAGATGAAGATTATCCCCTTGCAGACCAAGGATCTTGCCCAGTTCAAGGTGTATGCCAAGCAGTACGGTGTGCTGTTTGCGTCCATTAAGGACAAGAGCGCGCAGAGCGAGAAAATCGACATAATGTTTAAGGCAGAGGATGTATCCAAGCTGAACCGCATTTATGAACAGCTTGGGTATACCGTGCCCAAAAAGATTGCAACTGACCGAAAAAACGCAGAAACCCGCCGCCAGACACCCGATCCGATGCTGACGCGCGGGAAGACGATGGAGGATATTGACCCCCGCCCCTCGTTCAAGACGGTGGCGGCACAGCTGCGCAAGGCAGCAGCCCGCAGTGCAGAGCGCGCGGTCGATGCGACCCGAAAGGAGGAACGCTAAATGTATGAGCGTATGAACATTGAGGATTGGAAAGCCAAAAAGAAGAACGACCGCGACGCCGTGCTTGCCGACCAAAAACAGGCGCTGCAGGAGGTTTTGCAGGATGGCGCACATCTGACCGCCTACCTGCTGGGACGCGGCAGATTGGGCAGCGGGATAACCTCCGGCAATGCCGCACTGGTGCTGAAAGCCTGCCCGCAGGCGACTGCCGTGATGTCCTTTGACGGATGGAACCAATTTGGGCGCAGGGTCAGCAAAGGTGCCGTTGGTATTTCGCAGTTGGTGCGGTCCGGCGGCTATTTTACGGTGGGCAAGGTGTATGACCGTTCCGCGACCTACGGCAACAAGCCCTGCCCGACGGTAGAGCTGCAGGGCGACCAGCTTGGCAAAGCCATTGCGGTATTGACCGCCTTGTCACCGGTGGATGTGCAGTTTGATGATAAGCAACCCACAGGTTTTCTTGCTGACGAAAATCTCATTCTCTATCCAAGCGGTGCAAGTGATGAAGAAGTCCTTGCGCGTCTGCCCGCGGATATTGTTCTTGCCACGGCAGCACAGTGCTATGCAGAGGTCGGTAATGAAGAATACCTGCACCAAATGGCGTTGGCCGTGTCGGTAGAGGTGTGCGGACGGCTCGGTCTGGCAGCGCCCGCCGATGCCGCCGACAGGCTGAACGGCTTGCGGGCGCATATCCCTGCCGGGGAGGAGCGCCGCGCGTTGGAGGAAGTGCGCGAGATGGCCAAGGTATTTGGCGATACCGTCTGCAAGGAATTGGACTTGCAGCGCCCGCGCAGTGATTTGCAGCGCGCAGAGGAACGCTGACCGCCATGCGCCCGAATAAGGATCGGCAGAACCTCTGGCTCTGGGCTGCCTTGCTGCTGCCGCTGCTCTGGCTGGCGGCAGGGCTGGCGCAAATCACCGAACAGGCGCACGGGCTGTCCGCTTTGGCGGCAGGGCTTACCGCGCTGTTGAACGACCCGCTGAACCTGCGTTGGTGCAGCAGCACCCCGAAATTTTTGATGGCGGTTTTGGTGCTCTACCCGCTGGGGGTGTATTGCTATCTGCTCGACCAGGCGGATCGCCGCCCCGGCGAGGAACACGGCTCTGCCCATTGGGGCAACGCCAAAGAGTTGAACGAACGCTACCGCAACCGCAAGGACCCGTGGCAGGAAATCATTCTTTCCCAAAATATCCGCCTCAGCAATGATTCCTACCAACACCAGCGGAATCTGCACGTTGTTGTGATTGGCGGTTCCGGCAGCGGTAAGACCCGCTTCTTTGTAAAACCGAATGCCCTGCAATGCAGCGGCTCCTACTTCTTTTTGGACCCCAAGGGGGAACTGACCTATTCCCTCGGCGGTGCTATGGAGGAAAACGGCGTCGCCGTAACGGTCATTGACTTTGTGCATTTCCGCGGACATTACAATCCGGTAGCGTACCTGAAAACCGATGAGGACGCTATGAAACTTGCTTATGCGCTGGTGTTCAACACCAAAAAGAACCCGGCAGCCTCCGGTGGCGAAAACGAGTTTTGGGACAAGAGCGCTGTTATGTTTCTGGCATCGCTGATTTTGTATATCCTGTACGAATCCCCGCTGTATGAGCGCAACCTCAACACGATGATGGATATGATTCTGGAATGTAAGGTCAGCGAGGACAGCTATGACGAAAACCGTATGGATATTCTGTTCGGTGAACTGGAACAGCGCGACCCGCATCACCCGGCCGTGCTGCAATACCGTTCGTTCAAGCTCGGCAGCGCGAAAACCCTGTCCAGCATTATGGTCACGGCGGTATCCAATCTGCATATGCTGCAATCGGCGGCATTTGCCGAGATGATCGCCACCGATGAAATGCTCCTGCCGAAGTTGGGCGTGGAGAAACGCGCCATCTTCTGCGTTATTCCCGACAATGACGACACCTTTAACTTTATGGTTTCGATTCTGTACACCCAACTGTTTGACCAGCTGTTTCGCCTTGCGGATTCCACGCCGGAATTCCACGGCACACTGCCGGTTCATGTACGCCTGATGATGGACGAGTTTGCCAATGTCGCAACGCCGGAGAACTTTGTAAAGATCCTTGCCGTTGCGCGCAGCCGCAACATAAGCTGCGATATCATTCTGCAAAATATTTCCCAGATCAAAAGCAAATACAAGGACGACTGGGAAACGATCATCGGCAACTGCGACGGCCTTGTTTACCTTGGCGGCAACGATTACAGCACCTTTGAGTACATTTCCAAGCTGCTGGGCAAGCAGACCATCCGCACCAAGGGGCAGAGCATCGGCAAGGGCAGCCACGGATCGTCCAGTGACAGCTATCAGGTCACGGGGCGCGAGCTGATGACCCCGGACGAGGTGCGCCGCATGAAACGCAGCGACTGCCTTGTGATGATCAGCGGCGAGGCACCGGTGAGGGATAAGAAATACAACCTTTTTGACCACCCGAACCTGAAATACACGCCCGACTACCGCAGCCCGCGGGGACTGCTGCATCGCTTTGCAACCCCCATCCCCGCGCCGGAGGGCTACACGATGCCCCCGGATTATATGGCGCAGGCCGGCACCGTATCGCTTGATTATGTGGCGGAGCTGACCTGCCCCGAAATTACCGAAGATCTATATGATGAATTACAAGAATGGGAGGAATCTCTGTTATGAAAATCAAAAAACCTGTATCCGCACCGGAAACCCAGCGCAAAATCAAGCGCAGCTACCTGACGGTTGCCACGGTTGCCGCCGCGGTAATCGTGATGGCGCTGCCTGTGTATGCGGACGACCCGCTGGCAACCATCAATGCACTGAGCGATTTTGTGTTCAGCGCCATTAAGGCGATTGGTGCCATTCTGCTGGGGTTCGGCATTGTGCAGATTGGTCTTGCCCTCAAAAGCCACGATGCCGGGCAGCGCGCGCAGGGCTTTATGACCTTTTTCGGCGGGGTGGTTATCTACTTTGCCAAGGATATTCTGGATATGATTCTGTGAAAAATGCTGTGCAGCACTTGTGTGTATTGGCGTACTGTGGTACATTAAAGCAAGAAAAAGAGGTGTCAGATAAAATGCAAGCAACCGTTCAACCGCCGCACGATGAACTTTTGTATCAGTGCTATGTGACCGAAGAATTGGAAAAAGCCAAGAAACAAGCAGCTTCCTCGAACACGCAGTGGCAAAACCACGATAGTGTGTGGGAATCATTGAATAAGAAATACGGCGTATGAAACCAGTCTTTGACCGCTTTGCTTTCGGGCAAGGCGGTCATTTCTTTTGCCAGAAAGAAGGTGAAACCTTGAATCAAAACTGGATCGTAGAAAATCTGAACAACGCCTTTTCCACTTGGAACGGCAAACTGACAGAGCTTTGGGGGCTGGTGACAACCAGCCCCCAATCTTTTAAGGGCGGCGCAGTATGGGGCGTGATGCAAAGCCTGCACAATGCGATGATCGGTATCGGTTATGCGCTGATTGTGCTGTTCTTTGCCATATCGCTGTTCAAAAACACTGCCAATTTCCACGAGCTTAAACGCCCGGAGGCTGCCGTGCATTACCTCATTCGCTTTGTGGCAGCCAAAACCTTGGTGGGTTACGGCATGGACATTATGCTCAATATCTTTTCCATCTGCAATGGCGTGGTCAGTGATATGGCTGCCGGTATGGGCGGCATTTCGCAGGCTATGGTCACACTGCCCGGTGAGGTGCAGTCTGCCATTGAAAACGTCGGCTTCTTAGCCAGCATACCCTTGTGGCTCGTCACCATACTCGGCAGTCTGTTCATTACGGTATTGTCGTTTGTGATGATTCTCACCGTGTACGGGCGGTTCTTTCGCCTGTATATGTACACGGCGCTGGCTCCCTTGCCGCTGGCGAGCTTCGCCGGGGAAAGCACACAGTCGGTCGGCATATCCTTTATCAAGAGTTATGTCGGCGTCTGCTTGGAGGGTGCTGTCATCGTGCTGGCGTGTGTCATCTACGCCGCTTTTGTCAGCACGCCCACAGTTTCAGGCGGCGAGGCAACCACAATGGTGTGGAGTTATCTGACCGAAATTATCTTCAATATGCTTGTGCTGGTCGGGCTGATCAAAGGCTCTGACCGCATAATCCACGAAATGATGGGATTGTAAAAGTATGCAGATACCGATCAATAAAGACATTCGGCGCTATCAGGAAGAAATCTTTATGGGGCTGACCTTGCGCCAGTTACTTTGCTCCGGCATCGCCATTGGGTTGGCGGTGCTGATTTATTTATGGGCTAAACCGCTGTTGGGGCAGGAAACCGCCAGCTGGCTGTGTATCCTTGCCGCGGCACCCATTGCCGCCGCGGGATTTTTCAGCTATGACGGGCTACCGTTTGAAAAGTTTGTTATCATCGTGTTGGAAAGCACGATTCTGTACAGCGGTTGGCGGGTATGGAAAACCGAACTGCGCCCCAAACAAAAAGGAAAGGTGAAGAAGATTGCGCTTAAGTGAGTATGCGTCCACCCAAAGAACCTACGGCAGCCGCAAGGTGCCGCGCAGTGTGCAGCAGAGCATCCCCATCGACCAAATTTACGAGGACGGGACATGGCGCTGCGGCAATGTGTACAGCCAGATGTGGTCCATGCCAGACATCAACTTTACAATGAGCGATGAGGACAATAAAGCAAAAATCCTTAACCTGCTCGGCAAGGTGTATATGGGTGTGCCTTCTGACTGCTGGCTGAAAATCTGCATTGTGAGCCAGCGCATGGACGAGAAGTCCTTCCGCGAAAATGTTTTGCTGCACCGCAACCTTGACGGCTTGGATAAGTGGCGTGTAGAACGCAACCGCCGAATCCGACAATGCGTCCAAGACGCGGGCAATGTGGTGCAGCACAAGTATCTGATTCTATCCACCAACAAACAGAATGTCACCGATGCCCGCAGCCGTCTGCGGCAGGTGCAGGGCAACCTTCTGGCGGAGCTTTCCAATCTGGGCTGTACAATCAAACCTATGACAAACAATGAACGATTGGAGGTGCTGCACAACTTTTTTCGCCGCGGCGAGGAAGGGCGCTTTCAGTTCAGCTTTGATGACTACGGGAAATTGGGCAACGATTTCCGCAACACGATTGCACCCGATGCGATGCGCTTTACAACCCAACACGCGGAAATAGACGACGGATTTGCCAAGGCAATGACGATTGCGCAGTATCCGCAGCAACTCAGCGATAATTTTGTGGCAACGCTGCTCCAACAGGTGCCGTACATCGTTCTCAGCATTGATATTACACCGGTAGAAACCGAGGATGCAATGCGGGAAATCGAGGCATCTCAAATGAAGATTGACTCCGAAAAGTACCGCGCAAACCGACGCAACGTAGAAAATCTCGACTTTATGGCAACCATCTCTCCGCGCAACCAACAGCAGGAAAAGTACACTGCAGAGATCCGCAACGCCATCTGTGAGGGTGACCAACAGGTATTTATGGTGCTGTTGAGTGTGGCGTACTTTGCCGACACGCCGGACGAATTGCGGCAGGAAACCGACGCACTGCAATCGGCAGCCGCCAACTTTAACTGTCGCTTTACCGAGATGCGCTTTCAGCAGGAAAACTGCTTTAACACCGCCATGCCCTATGGACTGCGACGTGTCGAGAGCAGCCACATGATGCTGACCCGCAGCGTCACGGCGCTGGTGCCGTTTGTGGCGCAGGAGGTGCAGTCCCCGCAGGGTATCTTCTACGGCAGAAACGCCATTACCGGCAACCTGATCGTGGGCGACCGCACCAAGCTCATCAACGGCAATGCGATGGTGATTGCCACCTCCGGCAGCGGCAAATCCATGAGCGTGAAGATGGAAATTATAATGGAGTTTTTGCGCTGGCCGAACGCGCGGTTCATTCTGGTGGACCCGGAAAACGAATACGAGCTGCTGGTCAAGGCGCTGGGCGGCGAGGCGATCAAGGTGTCGGTGGACAGCCGGACACACTTTAATCCGCTGGATTATCATTACGACCCCAAGACCGATGTGCCGCCCGATGTTGCCAAAATCGAGTTTGTGCTGTCGATGCTGGACAAGCTGATCGGCGAGAATGGGCATCTTCAGCCGGAGGACCGAAGCCTGATCGCCGCCAGCCTCAAAAACATTTACAAACCGCTGATTGCCTCCGGCTACACAGCGCCCTGCCCGACGCTCGGTGATTTGTATCGGGATTTGAACAAATCCAACCTGCGCCGCGCAAAGCAGCTGGCGTTGATGCTGGATGTATTCGCCAACGGAAGCTTGCAGGCGTTTTCCCACACCACCAATGTGGATATGAACAACCGCCTGATTTGCTTTAATATCCAAAGTCTGGGCGACCAGCTCCGCCCGATTGCCATGATGTCCCTGCTGGAGTTCATCAATATGCAGGTGATGACCAACCGCCGCAAGGACGCCACGGCGGCTACATGGATCTACTTTGATGAGATTCATGTGCTGTTAAAGGACCCTATGAGTTCCAATTTCCTGTATTCCTCTTGGAAAAGGTTCCGCAAATACAATGCCTACGCCACCGGCATCTCGCAGGATATTCAGGACTATCTGGATAACCCCGTGGCGTATGCGCTGCTTTCCAACAGCGAGTTTGTCATTATGCTGCGGCAATCGAAAAGTCTGGATGCCTTGGAACGCCTGTACGGGCTGTCCAAGCCGCAGCTGGAATTTCTGCGCAACGCCAGCGAGGGACACGGCATTATCAAGATGGGCAACAGTGTACTGCCGTTCACCAATCTGGAACCCAAGGATAGTGATGTCTATCAGCTCATCACAACGAAACCGGGTGAAAGGAAGAAGCAAGAATGATTTTGCATAAAGAAAAGGCGGGTCGAAGCCCGCCTTAGAGTTCATGGCAGTTTAGTGCTGCCAGATAGCGTGGAGAACAGGGCAACTCCGAGAAACATCTGACTGTGACGCAGTTCAAGGTGGAACGGGAACAGAATCGGCTGGAGCAACTATCATTAGCAGGCGTCATGGTCAAGGGTAGAACACAAATATAATGCATATTTTCTTCGGGCAAAAGCGCAGGCCATGACTCATGGATTTTTCTGAATCTTTTAAAGCGTTTCGCCGTTTGTTTCGATGATCTTTTTGTATGTCCAGGCAGAATCTTTAACGATGCGCCGCCCGGTCTTGTAATCTACAAAAATCAGTCCAAAACGCGGGTCATAGCCTTCTGCCCACTCGAAGTTGTCCATCAGCGACCAGTGCTGATAACCGAGCACCGGATATCCCTCTGCAACGGCACGCTTTAAGCTACCCAGATAACGGCAAATAAAATCAGCGCGCTGCGGATCGTGCACTCCGCCGTCCTGGCAAATAAAATCATTGTCGGCCATGCCGTTTTCCGTGATCATGATCGGCAGCTTGTAGCGTTCGTAAACGAAACGCACCGTCCAGTACATGACCCGCTCATCCACAACCCAGCCGATCGAGGTGCGCGGCAGGCCGGTCAGCTTTGCCTTTTTATCGCCGCCCCAGTCCGAATAATTATAAGGCGTGTAGATATTCAGCCCCACAAAATCGAGTGGCTGTGCAATCTTTTTCATATCTTTTTCTTTGCTGGAATAAACACCGTAGGCGCGCACCGGACGACCGGCAAGCATCGGATCCATCCACCAGCGGTTGCCCATCAGACCCATGCCGGTTTCCATGCTCATTATGCGTGCCTGTTCGATTTTTTCTTCCGACTCATTTTCAGGTACAAAGCAGCCCGTCGCCATAGAGATACCAATCTTCGGCGGAAGCTTGGCATACTTGCGAATTGTTTGGACTGCCTGTGCATGTGCCAGCATACAGTTGCGTGTCAGCTGGGAAAGCGCCAGATAATCATGTTTAAACGGCGCGTGTACCCCTTGCATATAACCGTTCATAATAAAGCACTGTGGCTCATTCATCGGCATCCACCAAGAAATGCGGTCCGAAAATGCATCGACAAGCACTTTCGTGTACGCGCGAAAAAGCGGGATGATCTTTTCCGACAGCCAGCCGCCTTTTTTGTAGACCCAAAGCGGCATATCCCAGTGATAGACCGTCAGCAGCGGTTCAATGCCGGCGGCTTTCAGCGCATCGATCAGATCGCTGTAAAAGCGCAGGCCGTTTTCATTGACTTTGCCCTCCTCAGGGATCACGCGCGACCAGCTGACCGAAAAGCGGTAAGACTTGAGCCCCAGCTGCTGCATCAGTGCCACATCTTCCTTCCAGTGGTGGTAATGGTCACTGGCAGTATGGCAGTTGTCGCCGTATTTAATATGTTTTGACTTGGCCACATCCCAAATGCTAGGGGTGCGGCCGCCTTCATTCCAGCCACCCTCCACCTGCGCGGCGGCCGTGGCAGCACCCCATAAAAAATTCTTCGGAAAAACCGTCTTTTCCATAATTACATTCCTTTCCCATTTATTCCGGTGTAAAGGAAAGCTGCGGTATTGCCTTAAGATTTTTGTTGCTCGCCGCGGTTGTGCGCACTCCAAAATGCCACAGCCTCGTCCAGCCAGCCCGCACAGCTTAGACCTTTGCCGAGCCCCACGCCGTGCCCAACACCGGGAAACAGCCGAAACATGTAGTCCACGCTGCACCGGCGCAGTGCTTGCACCAGCAGGCGGCTGTTTTGCACATCGACTTCATGGTCGGCATCCCCGCTCCAGACATACGTCGGCGGAAAGTCAGGGGTTATATGGTTTTCTACACTCGTCAGCTGCACCAGATCGGCCGACGGATGCGGTCCAAGCAGATTCTGCCGGCTTTGCTTGTGCCCGTAGGCACCCATCGTGACAACCGGATAACACAGCACCAGCACAGCGGGCTGCGGCAGACCATAGTGCGAGCAGCCCATTTCATGCGTGGCAAAGCTGGCAGCCAGATGACCTCCGGCCGATGAGCCCCACAAGGAATAATTATCCGCATCCAGATGCAAAGCATCGGCCTGCGCCAGAATTTCGTGAAGCGCGCGTGCCACATCCTGCTGCGGTGCAGGATAGCGTCCCTTTCTGCGGCAGCGGTAGTGCAGGACAAACGCCGAAATGCCGCGCCGGTTTAATTCGGCGGCAAACGTATGCCCTTCGTTTTCTTCGCTGACCAGCATATAGGCACCGCCGGGGCAAATGAGGGCAAATGGGTGTTTTTTGCCGTCGCGGAGTACATAAGCATCCAATTTGTAATGGTTGCCGAACCAAAAGGTGATGCCTGCCCGGTAAATTTCACGCAGAGTCAAAGCTGATGCCTCCATATCAAAAAGCTATAAATATTTATGGTCTAAAATCTTTGCACGTTGCGCTTTGAAAAACCATCTCGAGTACACGTCCGGCCGAAGTGTTCAGCGCATCAGTGCGCAGCGTACCAGCTTTCAGTGCCCGGCGCAGCGCTTTTCGCACTCGGACATTGCCCGGCATGATCAGGTCATTGCCAGCGTTGACTGCCTCGGCAGGCGAACACTGATCCGTGGCATTCCAGTCGCTCATTACAACGCCTTGAAAGCCCCACTCGCGGCGCAGCACGTCCGTACAAAGCTCACGAGCATTACACACATAGCGGTCGTTTACACGGTTGTAGCTGCTCATCACGCACCAGGGGCGCCCCTCGGCAACAGCAATGGCAAAGCCGCGCAGATAGATCTCGCGAAGGGCGCGCTGCGAAACATTGGCTGAAACACCGGTGCGGTTATCCTCCTGATTATTGCAGCAAAAATGTTTGACCGTAATGCCGACGCCGCCGCAGCTTTGCACGCCGCGAGTGATTGCGGCCGCCATTTTTCCGGTAAGTAACGGGTCCTCGGAATAATATTCAAAATTCCGCCCGCAAAGCGGATTGCGGTGGATGTTCATGCCGGGCGCAAGCCAAACCGAAACGCCGATTTCCAGCATCTCAGCGCCGATGGCGCGGCCGATCTCTTCCAAAAGATCGCAGTTCCAGCTTTGTGCGAGTACTGTTTCGCTGGGCCACGCCGTCATATAATAGTAAACAGCGCGACCTTTGCCGGGCTTTGCCTTCACGAAGCGTTCAAAGTGCTTGAGCCATCCCCAACGCCAGTCTTCGGGCAGACCGTCCGGGAAGCGCGGTGTGCCGTCCTTCATAACAACGCTCGACTGGTTCACATTGATCCCGGCCGGGCCGTCGGCCATGATAATATTCGGCACTCCCTTTTTAAGCAGCCCCGTACAGGTGCGCCCGCAGGCGCCCATCACATTGTTGTAGCAGCGCACCGAATAACCGCCGCCGGTCACAAGATCTATTTTGTCCTGTGCCGTCATTTTTTGCAGCAGCGCCTGCACTTTCTCAGAAAAAGCTTCACCGTACGGCGCATATTCCTTTTGCGCCACAATCGGGCGGACCTGCTGCAGGATTTTTTCTTTTTCCACCGTCACACTGCCGCAGAACGTTTCGCCAAGAAAGAGCGCATACGGACCATCTTCCAAAATAAAAGCTGATCTTTCCTCGTCAAAACTTGCAATCTGCTGCCAAGAAAAGGACAGAGTCAGCGTTTCGCTTTCGCCGGGAGAAAGGCACTTCGTTTTGGCAAACGCGGCCAGGGTGCGCACCTCATGATCCAGTTTTCCGGCTGGCTTTTGCACAAACAGCAGCAGCACTTCTTTGCCAGCACAGGCACCGGTATTGGTGACAGTTACACGCACCTGCGTATTTTTCACCTTTATATCGTTGTAGGCAAAGGTCGTATAGCTCAGACCAAAGCCAAACGGAAAACGCGGACGGATATTTTTCTTATCAAACCAGCGGTAGCCGACATAGATTCCCTCACAGTATTCCTCGTTTTCCAGATTGCCGTTTCTATAGCTGAATGTGTTGGCGTTTGGGTAATCTTCATAGCGCACTGCCCATGTGTCGGTCAGCCTGCCACTCGGCGAAACTTGACCGGTCAGGATATCGGCCAAGGCGCTGCCGCCCTCCATGCCGCCCTGCCCGTAAAACAGCACCGCATCGATACGCACACACTCGAGCGCCGAAAGGTCGAGTGCGCCGCCGCAGTTGAGCACCAAAATCAGTTTTTTGTAATGATCGGAAAGCCGTCTTAAACTTTCCTCTTCCGTGTCAGAAAGCAGATAGTCGCCTTTTTCCACGCGGCGGTCCTGCCCCTCGCCGGCCTGGCGGGAAAGCACATAGATTGCCGTGTCCGTCTTATCGGTCAGCTCATCCTCCAAAACAGGCGTGCAGGCCGGAAACGGCATCGGCTTTTCGTGGATCACATCAAACATTTTCATTGTCTGAATCGGAGTGAAGTTGCGAATCTTTTCCTCTACATCGCGGCGCCAGACGGCTACGTCATCCTCATATTTTTTCTCAAAGCGGTCCATCCAAAGCGTGGTCGGAAATGTGAAGCCGGCGTTCTTAAGCCCCTCTTCAATCGTGACACTGTGTCGCTCGTGCACATCGCCCGAGCCACTGCCGCCCTTCACGGTTCTGCGGCTGCCCGGGCCGTAAAGCGCCACTTTTTTCGTTGTCAGCGGCAGGACGCCGTCGTTTTGTAAAAGCACGATGCCCTCTGCCGCCGCGCGGCGGGCCAGCGCTTTGTGGCGGCGCTCCCGGTCGCTTTCCTCCGGCGTGGAAACGCCGAACGTCTGAAACTTTTTCATTTTTGCACCTCAATTTCTACCGTTACCGGTTTTACCCCAGCACTTTCGGCGGTAAATGTAACGCGGCCCGGTTGTGTGCCGGCGCGAAGGACGGCCAGCGCACGGCCGCGATAAGAATCGTGATAAGCTTTATCGAATATCTCATCCGTTTTGCAGAGCGCGCTGCCGAAACCGGCCAAACGGGCTGCCGCGCCGTGTACAGTCAGCGTGATTTTTTGCTCGATCCACGGCTTTAAGCAGCCGTTTCCGTCTGTAAATTCGATCGGGATGTAGCAAAGATCCTGACCGTTTGCACGAAGCTTTGTCTTTTCCGGGGATAAACTCAGGTACGTCTCCTGCCCGGCGGTCATCAGACTGTGTTCAGAAAGCACGCAGTCATTTTCATCGAGCGCTTGGGCGCACAGCGTGCCAGGCTGATAGCGGACGTGAAACACGGCCCTATACCGCTTGACCGGCTTTCTGCCCACTTCGTTTCCATTCAGCAGCAGACGGACCGAAGCAGCGTCGGCGTACACCTCTGCTACAGCCAAAGTGTTTTCATACCCCTGCCAACTCCAGCTGTCGACTGCATTCGTAAACTGCCAGGCACCTGTCGACGGTGATTCCCCGGCGTGGTTTAGCGGGCGCACACCAATAAATGGCTTTTTGCGCAGCCCCCACACAATCTGCATAAAATACATGGCGGCGAGAGGCTTTCCGGTGCTATCGATCATGCCCTGACCGGCAAATAGGGGCAGACCATGATAGGAATAGTATGTCCAGTCACCAATACACGCCTCACCGAGATAATCCCAGGCCGACCACACAAAATCGCCGATCAGCTGTGGATATTTCTTGACCCTTTCCCAGTTGTAGGGCAGATCCGCCACCATCGTTTCGGTGCCGACCATCATACGGTTCGGGTATTTCTTGGCATCGGCATCGTAGCGGGAAGAGGCGTAGTTAAGCCCCAGAATGTCGAGCGCCTGTGCCGCGCCGAGGCAAGCACGGTCGCCCTTTCTGCCGCCACTCATAAAAAACATCAACGGACCGAGCTTTTGTGCCATCGCGTTAAAAAAGGCTGAGCCGGTCTTTTTTTCGCGGTAACCGCCTTTTTTCGGAAGCGGTTCGGCGCAGTAATCCTTTTTGTCGCGGTAAACGCCGAAGCCCATGCGGGTATACACGTTGAGAAGCACATTAATACCTGCTGTGACCGGCCGCGTGGGATCGAGCGCATGTACGAAATCGCGCAGGCGGTGGCACGTTTCCACGCCTTTTTTCGCAGCGGTCTCGGAAACCTCGTTGCCAACAGAATAAAGGAGCACACTCGGGTGGTTACGCGACGATTCGACCAGCGCCGTCAGATCGCTTTGCCAGTCCGTGTCAAAACGGCGCGCATAGTCGTGGTAGGTTTTGGGAATATACCAGCCGTCGAACGCTTCGTTCATTACGTACAGGCCGAGCCGGTCGCAAAGATCGAGCGTGATCTGCGAAGCGGGATTGTGCGAAATGCGCACGGCGTTAAAGCCGTTTTCCTTTAAAATGCGTAGGCGTCTTTCCTGCGCATCCCAAAATTCGCAGGCTCCGAGCACGCCGTGGTCATGGTGCAGGCAGCCGCCACGCAGCAGCACACGCTGCCCGTTCACGAGAAAGCCTGTTTTGGTACTCCAGGAAAGTTTGCGGATGCCGAATGTGCAGCGGCGCGCCTCGGTTGCGATTTTAACAACACAGGTGTAAAGATATGGGTTTTCGGCACTCCAAAGTTTTGCATCTGCTATACAGAACTTGCCGGGAGCGCCGGAAGCGACCAATGTCTCACCGCTGTAAATTTCGACCGTAACCGGCAGTGGCTCGGTCGTCTGCACAGTCACCGCGACCTCTGCCGGGTCATAGTTTAACGTATCGATGTGCACCGACTGAACACGCGCCTTCGGTGCGGTGACGAGCTGCACCGGGCGGTAGATGCCGGAACCGGTGTACCAGCGGCAGTTCGGCTCCAGAGAATTGTCTACAAAAACACGGATCACGTTTTCTCCAACATGAACAGCCTGTGAAATATCCACCTCAAACGGCGTAAACCCATAGAAATGGTTGCCAACGCGCTTTGCATTGACTGAAACGGTGCAGTTTTGATAAACGCCGTCAAAGCGCACAGCGATAAATTGGCCAAGATCCTCAGGAGAAACCTGAAAATGCTTTTCATAAGTATATTTACCGCCGGGGAAATAGCCGGAATTCACACCGTTTCGGCACTTGGCGTCGCGCGGCTCTAACAGCATTGCATCGTGCGGCAGGCAGACCGGCACAGGGGCATCATCCCCCCTGTAGAACAGCCAGCCTTCATTCCAGTTTCGGATCATTTTTTCTTTTTCTCCTGTTTCGACTGTTTTTTAGCCTGCTTTTTGGCCTCTTTTTCCAGATGTTTGCGGTTTTCTGTTTCAAAATCCAGACCCTTCCTCGCACAGCGGTCCTTTAAGTCCTGCACACGGTTTGCCTCGCGTTCCTGTGCGGCACGCTCCAAATCAAGGCGCTCCTGTTCTTCGGGGTCAATCCACACTTCGCCTTTGGCCAATACCGCCTCTTTCTTGCGGCGCAGCAGTTCGGCATTGATTACGGGCAGTTTCTTTTCTACATCCACAAACGGCAGCAGAATCAGGTTGGCAACGGCCAAAATGATGTCAAACAGATAAAACGACATCGTCATAAAACGAATAATATCGCCGTTCGGGATCACACCCTCCATATCGACAAAGCCGAGCTTCAGAATCGAAGATTCATACCCGCCGGCAAACGGCGCATACACAGCCGACTGCAGTGCCGTGATGACAGCCACACCCAAAAGTCCCTCCAAACGGACATGGGATTTGTATTCCACACTATCAAACGCGTAGCACATCAGCGTGGCCACGATATAAGCATTGGGAATCATGCCGAACTGGCGCAAAAAGCCTGCCGCCAGAGCCATAGGCAGTGTGTCCGGGAACATCCAGCCCAACACACTGCCGACGAGCACCAGCGAATAACCGGCGATTGCGCAGTTGCGAATTCCGAATTTTTTTGCCAAAGGATATGCTATAATCGCGCCAAGTCCGAGAGGAACGCCGGTGATGATCTGGTAAAGCGTGAACATAAACGGATTGTCCACACCGTCAAGCAAAAACTTTATGTAAAAATACTGCACGTTGCCGCCCTTGAAGTTGTCTGCGATGCCGCCGACGGTCGTGAGAATCGTCAGGATCACAAAATACTTATTGGTAAGCAGTGCACGCATCTGCTGTCCCAAAGGGATCGTATTTTCTTGTTCAATACCAACCTCTTGAGCCACATCTTCGGTGATACGCTCGCGGGTGTAGAAATATTCGAGCAGCAGCAGCGGGATTGCGATGATTGAAAGTGTGATCATTAAAACCGGGTAGCCGTTGATATCTTTTTCAAGCCAAAGCGGCAGCGCCACCATATTGATCAGCATACCGATGATCACGCCCGATATCAGCGTCCATGACATTTTGCGGATAAACTGCACCTGCGCCTTTTCCACCGGGTCGCGCGTGGTCAGCGAGCAGATCGTGTCGCGAAACAGAAAGAAAAATGTGGAACCGACCGTATTATAGGCAATCAGCAAAAAGAAAAAGTAGTACCAATACGACTCGCCGAGCGTACTGCCCGGAAAGAGAAAAATCAGGCAGCCGATGACGATGGAAACAAAGCCGAAAATCAGATACCACGGGCGCATTCTGCCCTGTCTGGACTGCGTGTGCTGGATCAGCCAACCATTGAACAGTCCCAGCAAAACGGCCAGAATCTTGGCAGCAGTAATCACCACTTCATAGCGTTCGCCCATCGTTACGACCATGTCTGCATTTGTGGTGCCATACATGGCACCGGTCTGCTGGGTAAAGAACTTTTCAACCAGTGCCGCAATCGTGTTGACCACAAAAATCAGACCAAGCGGGCCGACCAGATGGCCCAGGATCTTTTCCTTGGTTGAAACGGATCGGCTGGTGACCTTGGAATCCATAAATGGTTTTTCAAACAGCCCATGACTTAGAAGGCGTATTTCTTTATCTTTCATTGATGCCATCCTCCACATAATTTTTTTGCGAAATGCATTATTTTTATATATTTTAGCAGGTGCCTCTTGCAATGTATTGCATTTTTTTCTATAATATTATAAATTTGTACATTTTGGTGAAAAACATGAATAACTACCGCGAATTTTGCAGCTTTTTTTACGCTGCACATTATCTGCCGCTTGCGCTCTACGACCAAAGCGGGTTTCTATTTGCCGCCGGCTTTTCCGGCGTCGAAGACCCATATCCTCTGATCCGCCGTGCATTTACGGTGCAGGACACACCTGCCGTTTACACATCGTCTGACACGGGCTACTACGGCTATGTGCCCTGTGATGACAGGCAACATTATCTGATTTTGGGGCCGACGTACAGCACGCCCATAACCGAAGAGATGATACACACCTATATGCGCAAAAACATTTTGCCGTCCGAGCGCCAGGAAAGCATTGCACAATTTTTGGGGCGAATTCCGACCTATACCTATAATCAGTTTTTGAACATGCTTTTATATCTTTTCTTTACCCTGACCGGTGAAGAAAAAGAGATCACCGATGTCTTCGGCGTGACCGACACGCAATACCAGACGCAGATCGGCCGCGACTACGCGCAGCGCGCCTACCGTGAACAGGAAGCACAGTGGCAGCATGGCACCTACGGCTTTGAACGGCAGATGTTGGCTGTGATTCAAAGCGGCGATGTGGCACGGCTGCACCAGTTTTTGATAGACACGCTGAACACCACGCCCATGCAGGAAGGGAAACTTGCCGACACGCCCCTGCGCCAGGCCAAAAACCTGCTGATTGGCACGGTGGGCATGGTTGGTAAAGAAGCGGCTATTCCGGGTGGAATGGACATTGAACAGACCTACCGCCTGATCGACACCTACATTCAGGAATGCGAACGCCTGCAAACGGTGGAAGCTGTCAAAAACCTGCAGTACAACATGCTGATCGATTTTACGCAGCGCATTTCACAGCAACATGCGCCCGCACACCTGAGCGAAGATGTTTTTGCGGCAACGCAGTATATTTCGACCCGCCTCAATGAGCCGATCGGCGTAGACGACGTGGTGGCGCACAACGGCAAAAGCCGCGCCTACCTCTGCAAAAAATTTCACGACGAACTGGACATGGGCATTGCCGCTTACATTTTGCGCTGCCGCCTGCGCGAAGCCAAATTGCTTTTGCGCTATACCGAAAAACCACTCGGCGAAATCAGCAACTTTCTATGCTTTTCTAGCCAGTCCCACTTTCAAAACGTGTTCAAAAAACACTGCGAGATGACCCCGATGGAATACCGGAACGGCAAAGGTTGAGACAGATTGATATATTTTTTCATTATAAAAGTGTGGGCAACAGCGCCACCACGCCGCGCGATTTGACCACGGACGAGGATGTGTGGCTGATGTTGGTGCTGCTCTCCGAAAGCGTTGCTATGCGTATGCGCGACCTCGGCAGCAAGTGCAATGTGGTGGAGATTTATGTGCGGGACAATGAACTGTCCGGCTTTACGCGCCGCCGAAAACTGGATAACCCCACCAATGTAAGCATAGAAATTGCCCGCATTGCCTTTGATTTATTCAAGCGCAATTATTCGTGGCCAAAGCCCCTGCGCGGCATCGGTGTACGCGGTGCCGACCTTTTGCCCCGCAGACTGTGCAGTACAATTGGGCTTTTTCTCCAACGAGGAAAAGCGCGAGAAGCTGGAACACATCGACAGAGCAGTGGACACGCTGCGCCAGCGGTACGGCTACCGCAGTGTGCAGAGGGCGGTCGTATACACAGACCCCGTTTTGGGAGGCATCAACGCCTACGACGACCACAACATCCACCTGGTCGGGTATTTTCATACGGCATAGGAGGCATCGTAAATGATTCAACGAGAAAAGCGCTATGTGGAAGTCGATGTGCGCTTCAGCACCGAGGGACGATTGCGACCCTTGCAAATTATTTTTGATAAAGGGCAGGTCTACAAAATCGACAGGATTAAGGCAATACCGCATAATTCTAAGTGCCGATACGGCGAGCGAGGTGCGGCAGCTGCTAAGCCAAAAGCGCAGATAATACTGGATGTCTTATCGAGTATTTTGGCAACGCAGATGCCGTGCCGCAGCCGCAGTAGCGGTGCTTAAGCCGTCAGGCGGGAATTGTGCGGTGTTGCCTTAAGGACATCTGCCGCCGCGCCGCCGATGTGGGCGGCGTTGGGGACCGGTATACCTGTATGATTCAAGGCAAAGAGCGCGAATTATGGTTTGAAGATGGACGGTGGTTTGTGGCGTCGAAGGTGATCAAAGAAAAATCCCCGCAGCAGTAAAGCCCGTTGAACCCGCGCTTCCTTCTCTTCTCTGCGTTCATTCTGACAGGGGGGGCAGGCTCAGCATTCTATACAAAGCGGCAGTGCCTGTTTTATGCAATTACACAATAAAATATAACCTGCTTCCCCTGTAAATTGCAGATTATGTACAAAAAACAACAGCTTATGCAATTTCTGAAACAAAAAGCCTGAAATCTGCTACTATAATAGCAGTTCCACACCGAACCCTACCGGAAACGGTGAAAACAAAAACAAGGAGGAAAAACATGCCAAAGAAAAAACTTACGCCATGGCAGGTGGCAGGGCACATTCTGCACACCACGATCCTGTCCATTTTGGCAATCCTGATGGCGGCCATACTGGTGCTGGCAAACACACTGCTGCCCACCTATGGCCGAATGCTCAACGAGATCATTGGGTATAAGCAGTCGTGGAAAACCCCTGCGGAGGGCAACAATCTGGATTTGGAGTATAGCAAAGCCGATTACAGCAGCGCTGACGAAATCAAAGCCGCGCAGCAAAAACTGAACGAGCAAATTGTCGGGGAAGGTACGGTCATGCTCAAGGGCGACACCGAGCATCTTCCCTATGCAGCCGGCACAAAATTCAGCCTGTTCAGCCATTCCAGCGTGGATTATCTGGTTGGCGGTTATATGGGCAGTGGTGTGTCGCTGAAAAGCGCCTTGGAGAGCCGTGGATTCACGGTAAACGATGCCCTGTGGAACTTCTACAGCACGGGCAACGGAAAAACGTACACCCGCGGTACCGGTTCTATAAACTTTGGTGCAGCGGAGGATTTCCGCCTGAACGAGTGCCCCATTGATGTTATCACCGGCGAGGCGGGTCTGACCGACACCTTTGCGGACACAACGGCCGTCTTTGTGTTGAGCCGCGTGGTTGGCGAAGGACGCGATATGCCGCGCTCCATGTATAACCACACGGACATTCTGGAGGATAAGCCCAAAAGCTATCTGGAACCCGATTCCGTTGAGCTGGGCATAATCGACTACCTGAACAAGAACTTCAAGGATGTTGTGGTTCTGATCAACAGCCCCAGCGTTATGGAAACCGGCTGGGTAGAAAACTACGAGAATATCCACACCGTACTTTACACGGGTCTGCCGGGAAGCTACGGTCTGAATGCCGTGGCAGACATTCTGGCAGGCAATGTGAACCCCAGTGGTCATCTGGTGGACACCGCCGCCTATGATGCGTTCAGCAGCCCTGCCACGCAGAACTACGGTTCTTACTACTACTTTGATGAGGAAGGCAACATCACCCCCTACACCTACCTCAACTATGCCGAGGGCATCTATGTCGGCTATAAGTATTACGAAACCCGCTACGAAGATGCCGTTATGAAGTCCGGCAATGCGGGGGACTATGATTACCGGAAAACTGTACAGTATCCGTTTGGTTACGGTCTGTCCCTGACTACCTTTGACTGGAAGGACTACACCGCCACCTGGTCCGGTGACACCTGCACCGTCAGCGTTACTGTAACGAACACCGGTGATGTGGCAGGCAAAGAGGTAGTGCAGGTTTACGCCCAAAGCCCCTACACCGAGTACGACAAGGAAAACGGTGTGGAAAAAGCCTCGGTCGAGTTGGTTGGCTATGCCAAGACCTCGATTCTGGAACCGGGCGCAAGCGAAACCGTGACGGCGACCTTTGACAAGGAACAGCTGAAAAGCTATGATGCCAACAAGGCAAAAACCTATATTCTGGACGCGGGCGACTACTACATCACCGCAGCCGAGGATGCGCATAAGGCAGTCAACAACATTCTGGCGGCTAAGGGTTACACCGTGGCAGACGGCATGACCGAGGACGGCAACGCCGACCTCACTGCCGTGTATACGCAGCCTAAGTTTGATGCGGCGACCTACGCCGTTGACACTAAGACCGGCACGGAGATCACCAACCGGTTCGACGCGGCGCGCGGCGATTTCACGCTGCTGACCCGCAGCGACTGGACGGGAACCTTCCCGCAGCACGGCGGCGAGGCAAGCGATGTCATCAGCACCTGGGGCAATGAGATCAACGGCACGGATGCCGACGGCAACCCGGCAAGCTACGAGTACAAGAAAACCGCCTCGGCAGAATTCCTTGCCACCATGGAAGAAAGAAACTCCGGCAATCCGACTGACCCCGCCACGCTTACGGACACCATCGTTTACGGTGCCAAAAATGGTCTGGGGCTGATCGACCTGCGCGGCAAGGCGTATGATGACCCCCTGTGGGATGACCTTTTGAATCAGCTGACGCCCGATGATTACCAGACCCTGATCAGCTCCTCCGGCTACGGCACCCCCGAACTGCAGAATGTCGGCAAGCCGTACTGCATGGATGCCGATTCCGCCACGGGTCTTGTCTTTGGCAGTGCCGGCGGCGCAACGTTTAACGGCGCTGAGGTGACCGCACAGACTTGGAACCGTGAACTGGCATTGGAATTTGGTTGCCTGCTTGGCAATGACGCCCTGCTTGGTGCCGGCACGGTGGGCTGGTACTGCCCTGCCACCAACATCCACCGCACCCCCTTCAGCGGCAGAAACAACGAATACTATTCGGAGGATGCCTTCATGTCCGGCAGCATGGCGTCTGCCGCCGTACAGGAAGCCGCCAAAAAGGGTCTGTACACCTTCGTCAAGCATTTCGCCCTGAATGATCAGGAAAACCACCGTGGCGATGCTCAGGATGCCGCTGCTGCCACATGGAGCGGCGAACAAGCGATCCGAGAGATTTACCTCAAACCCTTTGAAATGTGCATGAAGCTTGACCCGGTTGAGATGAACTATCTGGAAAAGCAGGCGGACGGAAGCTACAAGAACGCCACCACGACCATTCCTGCCTGCAATGCGTTGATGACATCCTTTAACCGCCTTGGCGTAACGTGGACAGGCGGTCATTACAATCTTCTGACCGGCGTGCTGCGCGGCGAATGGGGCTTCAACGGCTTTGTCATTACGGACGCGAACGGCTATCTGGGACGCATGGATGCGCGGCAGATGATCGAGGCCGGCGGCAGCGGCAGTCTGCGCTATCTGAAGGACACACAGTTCACCTTCGATAAGGACAGTGTTTCTGACTACCACTACGGAAGAAAGGCAGCACATAGCATTCTGTACACGATTGCAAACTCCAAGGCAATGAACGGTGCTATGCCCGGCAGTACCTTGGTGGGTACGCCGACCGACAAGCAGCTTCGCGTAGTGCTTACGATCCTTCCTGCTCTGGTGCTGGTGCTGCTTGTTTACCGCATCTTCCGCGTATGGAAGCCGAGCAAGCGCAAGCTGGCAAAGCTGGAGGCAAAGGCCGCAAAAAAGATTGCTAAGAAAGAAACGAACTAATTACTAAAGAATCCCCCGTCCGCAAGCCGAAATGCTACGAACGGGGATTCTTTATACAGAAATCAACATAGAAAAACAGTCTTGCGATGGCATACGAAAGCCTTAAAAATCGTTCCTGATTTCAGGAATTTTATCAATCGGCATGAGTCACCCCCGCTGTATCACCCGATACAGCGGTATTTTTATTGTCAAAAAGGAGTTATTGCAATGTCTAACGAAAACAAAATCCGTATTCTGTATGTTCAGCCGGGCAAGTATCCGGAAGAACGCTTTGTTGCAAATGAGCTGCATCCCCTTCAGCGGCTTGTCGGCGGGGATATTCAAGCCGTCTATCCGTGGTCAAAGGACAATGTGGCGCTTATCTGCAACGATTCGGGCAAGGTGGACGGTCTGCCGCTGAATCGTTGCATTGAGGACTACGATGTAATCGGGGGTAATTTCTTTATCTGCGGTTTTTCCGGGGAGGAATTTTGCAGCCTGACCGATGAGCAGTTCCGGCACTATGAGAAGCTGTTTCGTGACCCGGAGCTGTTCTTGCAGACCCCCATTGGCATTATGCCGATGAAATGCACCCCTGACCAATATAAACGCCTGATGCAGGAGCGCAACGCCGCCAACCGTGAGGAGCGCTGAGTATGGAGTATAAGCGCAAGCGGCTGATACGCACGGCATTGCAAAAAGCCGAAACCAAAAGAAAGCAGGCGGCGCAGCAGGCGGAATCAGCAGCAGATACCGAGCAGCAGACGCCGGAAGAATACGCACAGACGGTTGTTTCCGAAAAAGCCGCACGCGCGGCAGAGAACCTGCAAAGCAAGGCGCTGGACACAGGACGAATCAGCTACCGTCAATTTCGGATTTTACAGGAAAAGCGCCAGCGTATGCCAACAGCACACGCCGCCCAGCCCGTTGAAACAGAAAATACCCCCTTGGGGCAATCCGCTGACAAGAGAGAAACCTTCAAGCGTCAGCGTTTTCGACAAAAGGCGCTTGATAAGCAGGAGATCAAAACTCCCGATTTCTACCGTGACAAAATGCAGGCGCTGAAACGCCAACACCTCACGCGCGAAACGGTGCGCCGCCATCTGCAAAAGCGGGCGGGCGGCACAGTGCTTGGCAACAGCGTCAGACTGCCCGATACCGTCCCTGCTTTTTCCGGTGGTATCAGGCAAGCTGCGTTGGGCAGAGTCCGCACGGTGCTGCAAGCCGCCTGGCTGCGGCTGAAAGTGATACTGGCGCGCACGATACGGCGCGTAGCCGGTTCGCTGCTGGCGCAGCTTGGCGCGGGCGGCGTGGTGCTGTTGCTGGCGATGGTCATAGGCGCGGCCGCGGCGGTGATCGGCTCCCCGATGGGCATCTTGTTTGCCGATGAATCCGGCGACCAGAACAGCATCCGCATTGCCGAAATCGTTGCCGAAACCAATGCCGACTTCGGCGCAGCCATCAACGACATTGTGGCGGCGCATCCGGAGTGCAGCGAAACTACGTTTGAATACGACTACGAGGACGGTCACACTTGGGCGAGCTACTGGCCCGAAGTGCTGGCCGTCTTTGCCGTGCAGAACAACCTAAACAACGACGGCGATGTAGTCGTCATAGACGAGGGCAAGAAACGGCTGATTCAGGACACCTTTTGGGCGATGCACGAAATCCGCGCAGAGATGGAGGAGGTAACCGCCACGCCGGAACCGATCGAGGACGAACCCGACCCGGAGCCGGTCACGGAGTACATTCTACACATCACGGTCAGCAGCAAATCGGTGGACGCGCTGGCGGATTTGTACCGCTTTACGCAAGACCAGCGGGACATTTTGCACCAGCTGCTTTCCGAGGAAATGCGTCCCAGCCTGCTTGCCCTGTGCGGTGGGATTGCCGCTTCCGATGGCGCGCTGTGCTGGCCGCTGCCGGGGCATACTTATATATCCTGCCACTTCGGGGAAGTGGACGCCTTCGGCAACGCCGGGCATCGCGGCACGGATATTCCTGCACCGGAGGGAACACCCATCCTAGCTGCCCACAGCGGCACGGTGCTGGTCAGCGGCTGGAACGACAGCTACGGCAATCAGGTGCTGCTGGATAACGGCGCTGGACTTTCCACGCGGTATGCCCACATGACAGCAACAGCCGTCACGGCGGGCGAAACCGTGACGGCTGGTCAAGTGATTGGGTATGTGGGCAGCACAGGTGACAGCACCGGCAACCACCTGCATTTTGAGGTAATGCAGGGCGGGGTTCGGGTTGATCCGCTGAGTTTGGTGTGTTAAATGTTTTCGCCCCAAAAGCCTTGAGCATAAAGCGCCAAGGCAAGTAGAAAGCCACCATTGCACAAAATCATTCCTGTTTCTTTGCCACAACGACAAATCTTCACTCGTCTGTGTGGTAGCTGCAGGTGGAAAGTGTAAGCAGCTGTTCCCCATACTGCGCATTTACTCCGGTGTCATACAGCGCCGCTTTTTGCACCTGCTCCACATAGGCTGCAAAGTCCGCCTCGTTCGACAGGTCGGCGTACTGGTAATACCGAAACACCTTGCTATCCTCTTGGCTGTAAACCTGTGAATAAAATGCCGCCATTACCGTGTAATCCGCACACCCGGTTGCGGTATTCAGCGTGATAGTGGGGTGTGCCTCGCAGTAGGCAGGCTTTGCATAGGCTTGCAGCGAGCCGAACATGGTTCCGTCCTTCATATAATGCCCGTAGATGATGTAGTTGCCGCAGCCGTCGTAACATCTGGCGTCCAAAAACGGTACGCCACGCAGTGAATAAGCCCCCTCAAAATCTCTGCGAAGATAATACTCCGGTTCCTCAGGCGTGTGCATGACAGGATAGCTCAACGCCGTGTCGTCAATTTTTATCCATCCCCAAAAGTCCGGGTTCTTTTCCTTCAGGGCGTTATATTCCTGCGCCGCTTTTTCCTTTGCGGACTGCTCTGTTTGTACGGCTGCGGTCTTGGAGTTTTCTCCGCCATGGTTATTTGCCTGCTCTGTTATCCTTTCAAGCGCACGAAATGCCTGCTGCTGCCGCGCACCTTCCCCATAATATGCCAGCAACATTCCCGCAGACAGCAGAAACACAAGCGTGAAAACAGCCATCATAAGGGTGCTTACGATTTGCTTTTTCATCTTGTCTCCTTTGCTCTTTGCTGTCCGCTGACAGCACCACAATAATTATATAAATTATGAAGTGAACCGTTTGAATTGTCGAGTGCTTTTTGAAAGAATATATCGAAGAACCGAAAAGAAAGGTGCCGTTTGGAGTTCTTCAAAACGGCGGAATCTCATACTTTGGGACGATTTACTTTTCCCCTTCGGGTGGTATAATTTAACTGTTATCGTATAGCATTTCCCTCATCCTTCACCGAAAAGGAGATAAAATTGAACGGAAATATTCTCATAAAGCCATCTGTGCAGCAAAAATTTGACCATGTTATGCAAAGCGGGCGCATCCTTTTTTTCAGCGCGCCCTGCGGCTTTGGCAAAACGGTTGTGGCAAACGCCTTGCTGCGCAAATGGCGCACACTTTGCCTGCGTGCCGATGCACCGGATTTTTCGCTGCAGGCGCTGCCGGACGAATGGGATATTTTGCTGATTGACGACTTTCAGCTTTTGCAGGAGCAGGAAACCTCGCAGATACTCTGTGAACTGATTCGTGCCAACCCGGCACGTCGGTTTGTGTTCCTCTCCCGCGGGGTGCCGCCGGCGTACCTGACGGCATTCCAGTACACGGGTCTGATGACCACCTTGGAGCCGGATGACCTGCTTTTTGACCATGAGGACATACGCAACTTTTTTGCCTCCTGCAAAGTAGCCGTAACGGAAAGCGAAATCAACGGCATCCTGAAAGAATCTATCGGCTATCCGCTGGGTGTGGCAATTACGGCGCGGCAGATGTCCGACGGCAAGCCTTTTAGCCCGGAGTTGACGGCGCGCGCCTACCGGGAAGTGTTCACCTACTTTGAGGCAGCTGTGTACAACCGCTTTGACCTTCCTGTGCGGCGGCTTTTGTTGGAGCTTTCGCTGTTTGAGGACTTTGACATGGAAATGGTGCGGATGGTCAGCGGCGACCCCCGTGCCGGCGAACGGATGGACTGGCTCCTGCGGCACACCACCATGCTGCGTTACGACAGCCGGGAGCGATTCCACTTCTGGGCCGGTTTCCGCGCCTTTCTCCTTTGGGAGATGGATCGGGAATACACGGAGGAAAAGCGTAAAGCGCTGTTCAGCCGGGGCGGGCTTTACTACGAGCTGAAAGAGGACTATGCCCGCGCGCTGGAATGCTACACGCAGGGCGGCGACCACACTGGGGTGGCCGAACTGCTGGTGCGCAACGCCGATCTGCACCCCGGTATGGGTCACTATGCCGAGATGGAAAAATACTACCGCGGACTGCCGGAGACGGAAATTCTCGCCTCACCCTCTCTAATGCAGGGCATAAGTATGCTCTGTGCGCTGGCCATGGATTACGAAGGCTCAGAGCGCTGGTATGGCAAACTGAAAAAGTTTGCCGAACACTGCGACAGGCAGGACGCCGCCGGAAAGCAGGCGCGCGGTCGCCTTGCATGGCTGGACATCTCCCTGCCCCAGCGGGGCGTGAAGGGTCTGACGGAAACCATCCCCGCCGTGTTCCGGCTGCTGACAAACAAAGAGGTGGCGCTGCCGTCCTTTTCCGTCACGAGCGCGCTGCCGAGCATCATGAACGGCGGCAAGGACTTTTCCGAATGGAGCAAAAAGGATGACCTGCTCTACAAAACCCTCCGTCTCCCCGTGGAGGCGGTACTAGGGCGGGACGGCGTGGGTCTTGCCGACTGCGCCATTGCCGAGAGCAAATTTGAAAAGGGCGAGGACGTCACCGGGCGGATGCTGTCCCTTCTCCCGCAGCTGAACGAGGTCCGCAACCGGGGTACGCCGGACATGGAGTTCGCCGTCAGCGGGTTGCTCGCCCGCAGCCAGCTGGCAAACGGGCAGGCGATGGACGCGCGGCGCACCATCGAGGTACTTCGGGAATGCTTTGCCGAGCGCGGTTTGACACGCTTTCTGCCCAATATGGACGCCATGCTCTGCCGTATTGATATGCACACCGGCAACCTTGACGCGGCGGACGTGTGGTATCGGGAAAAAGCCCCGCGCGAACCCACGCACCTGAACGTCATGCGGCGCTACCGGTATCTGACGCAGGCAATGGTGGAAATTATGCAGAACCGCCCGGACGCCGCTTTGCTGACGCTCTCACCCATGGAGCCGTACATTCAAAACTGCGCCCGCATCATCGACGGCATTCACCTGAATGTCCTGACGGCCATCACCCTGCACCGCAAGCACGACAAACGGTGGCGCAAGCGATTGACAGCGGCGCTGGACGCGGCGGCGGAGTACAGCTTTATCCGCACCGTCAGCGTATACGGCACGGCAGTGTTGCCGCTGCTGGAGGCACTGGACTGGGATGGCGACAAAAAGTGGTATAAGCAGTTAATGGCGGCAGTGCGGATGCAGGCGGCGTTCTACCCGCATTTTCTCGCGCCGCGCCTTGCCCCCGGCGAGGAGCTGACGCCCACGGAGCTGCAAATTCTGCATCTTCTCTGCGCGGACAAGTCCAATGCCGAGATTGCCCGGATCATGGACGTGAAGCTACCCACGGTGAAAACCCACGTCAGTCACATCCTCGACAAGCTGGACGTGAAGCGCCGGACGGAGGCCAGGACCGCCGCGAAGAAGCTGCATTTAGTCCCCGAGGACCTGTAAAAACAGCATCCGGCAGATGTCGGATTTTCACATAAAAGCAGGACTATTTCTCAAGGAGGAAGTACATGAAAAAACGAGTATTGAGTATGCTCATGACGCTGGCGCTGTGCCTGACGCTATTCCCCGCGCCCGCGTGGGCGACGGAGGACGCGCCGGAGGGCGGCGCCATCGTGCAGCAGGAGCAGCAGGAGGAAGCTCCGGCGGAGGAAACGGACACGCCGGAGATCGGCGCCACCGTGCAGCAGGAGCAGCAGCAGGAGCAGCAGGAGGAGCAGCAGGAAGCTCCGGCTGCGGAACCGTCCACCATATTGGAACAGGCGGCGGAAAATGGCATTGCCGCTCAGAACGGCGGGGACAGCACCGTGGAAAACGCGGTGGCGGAGGTCACCGTCAACGGCAGCACCACGCCGTACGCCGACATTGACGCGGCGTTTGCGGCGGCACAGCAGGCCGACAGCGCCACGGTGAAGCTGCTGGCGGATGTGACCATCCGCCATGAAGACTACTCCGGCATAAAGCTGGAGAAGGGCAACATCACGCTGGACCTGAACGGCAAGACCCTCAGCAAAAGCACGCGCGATGACAATGTGTTTTATGCAAGAAATGCCGTGTTCTGGCTGTCGCCTCCGGAAGCGACAACAAAAGACGAATTTTTGGCGGCTCTCCAGACGCATGCCCGCCTGACCGTTCAGGACAGCAGTGCTGATAGAAGCGGCAAGATTGTGCAGCCCAACGGTGGCCCGGCGGTCATAGTGGCCCTTAACACCATACTGACCGTGAATGGCGGCACCATTGAGAACGCATCTTCTGTAGATCTTGATGATGACTCTCACCTGAAGCCCAACTGCGCCGTACTGCTGAGTGGCGGCGGTAAGGCTGTCATCAACGGCGGCACGCTGCGCGGTATGCGCGGCGTGGCGGTGACGGGTTATATTACCAAAGAGGTAGAAGGCTTATACAAAGATACTTTCGGAATAGAAGGATACAATAATGATACCTACGGCAATGAGCTGACCGTAACCGGCGGCAATATCTGCGCCACCAGCGGTGAAGGGCTTATTGTCTATGAGAAGGCGAAGAAGATCGAGCTTTCCGGCGGCACATTCACCACGCAGTCAAATGCTTACAGCATTTGGGTAGCTGACACCAAGGACGGAGAACAGACGTTCAAGGGAGATGCGTCGAGCCTGCTGGCAAGCGGCTGCCGCTATGAGAATAACGGCACGGAATGTGTATACAGCGAGGACGGCAAGGGTGTTACGGGCAACGCCACCGTGGCGCTGCGCCCTGCGAACGAGTATGCGTACATCGACAAGAATGGGAACCTGGCCACGCAGGCCAACTGCACGGAGATCACGGAGCGTACCGATGACATCTCGACACCGGGCTGGTATGTGGTAAAAGAGAATCTCACGATCTCCTTGCTCAATATTTCCGGCGAGGTCAACCTGATTTTGTGCGACGGGGCAACGCTGACCGTCACCAGCTTTATGAATGTTACGCAAGGCAGCACGCTGAACCTTTACTGGCAGTCTGCCGGTACCGGCAAGCTGACGGCGGCGGCCATCAGTGTGCTGGGCACTGTAACTGCACCCGCCGGAGAAATGAAGCGGACCACCGGCGAGGGTGGCACGACCTTTGAGAAGTGCTTTGAGCATGACTGGGGATACACAAATAACGGCGACACGCACACGGCGATGTGCAAGCTGTGCGGCAAGGCCGAAGCTGCGGAGAGCCACAAGTATGACAGCTGGGCACCTACCGATGCAAATACCCACACCGGGACGTGCGCCTGCGGCGCGACCAAGACAGAAGGTCACACCCTGACCTGCACCCCCAACGCCGATGGGCTCACCCACAGCACGAAGTGCAGCGTGTGCGGCTACACGGCAGCGGCGGAAAGCCACGACTTTAATCAGACCGATAATTACGGCAAAAAGTGCGCCTGCGGTGCATATCTGGCGGCGGAGTGCAACGGCCAGCAGTACGCTACGCTGGCCAGAGCCATCGAGGCGGCAAATGGTGCAGATATCACGCTGCTGACGATTGTTAGCGAGAATGTTGTCGTTGATGGCGCCAGCATCAAGGCAGGCATTATTCTGGGTAACGGCAAAACTATAGACGACATACCCTATCCGTCCAATTGGGTGGCAGATCGTAACGGCATTCCATTGACCATGGAAGCCGGAGAGATTACGCTCAAGGATGGCGCGCTGGCGCAATTCACGGGGTATGCCAGTGCCAACAACGCAATTGCACTCAAGGGCGGCACATTGACCGTGGCAGATACGGTAACGAAAATTATAGGCAGCGTCGCTTCCGAGTCTGGGCAGCGTGCCGCCATCGAGGCAACCGGCGGCGTGCTGGATCTGCAGGGCAATACCCTGCTGGACGGCGGCTTGACCATGAGCGGCGATGCACAGCTGAAAAACAAGCTGACAGCCGGCACATTTACCAACAGTGGAAGCGAGACTTACAGCGTCAGCGTAGAGGGCTCTAGCCAATACACCACGGTGTTCGATCTGCTGGAGACAGGCTATGCTTTTGCCGTATACAACAAAGATGCCCCGACAGGCGATGTAATTGCCAAGGATACTACTACCAGAGAGCTGACAGAGGATGTTGCTGTCATCAAGTGTACGCATAAGGGCGCAAACAACAAAAGTCTGTTCAAGGATAACACATGCACAGGCTGCGGCTTTACCTGTGCGCATGAAACGATCAAAAATGGTGTTTGCACCGTCTGCAACACGGCGATGGGGGCACAGGATAATACCGGCAAATATTATCTCAATTTGGCGGAAGCCTTTGAAGGCGTTGCGGATGGCGGCACGGTGACGATGCTGACAACGCTTACAGATGATGACACGATCAGCTTCTGCTGTGATGCAGAGGGGAATCCTGTCGAAAAAACCGTTACGCTCATGATGAATGGGCATAGCCTGTCCTATGAGGGCGCTTCATCTTTGAACATACAGAGCGGCAAGCTGATCATCGGCGATGAAGTAACGATTTCCCAGCCTGCACGAGCGGCGGTGCCTGCTGTCTTTGTAGATAACAATGAGCAAAGCAAGGACAGAGGTACGCTGGAATTCAAAGGCAAGGCAAACCTTACCGGCGGCTTGTTGATCCAAAACTGGGGCAAGTTGGAGGGTGGCCTGAAGGAAGGCACGATTATCACAAGCAACGGTACATACAGCGTTTCTGTAGAGCGCTCTGAAACTTACAGCAATGTGCTGGGCTTGCTGGGCGATGGGCTTGCTTTTGCGAAGAAAGATCATCCAGATGAACTCGTCAACGGAAATGTAAAACAGCTGACCGAGGACGTTATCGTGGTGGCACACAAGCATAGCCCGAAGTATACGCAGAATCCCGACCCGGATGCGCTCCAAACCTACATCTACATCTGCGACTGCGGCTTCGTATGTCCGCACGATCGCTTCACGAACAGCATCTGCGACATCTGCCACGCGGCGTGTACCCATGACGAGTATACCAGCGACGATAAGTGTGCTCGCTGCGGCGCGCCGTTTGCGGTGCGGGTGGAGTGTACCGATAGCGTGGGTATCACATCGAACAAGCTGTACATGAAGACCACCACTCAAGACGGCACCGATGATACGCTGCGACAGGTCTTTAACGAGGCCGCAGATGGCAGCACCATCACCCTGCTGGCAAACGGGATGCTGCCTAGCGGCATATATGCCAGCAAGACCCTCACGCTGGATCTGAACGGACATAGCCTGAGTGGGTACAGCTTGAATGTGGGCGGCCTTACGCCCACGAGCCAGGTTCGCACCGGCAACCTGACGGTCATTGACAGCAGCGGCGGCAACGGCGCGGTGGGAGTGACCGTGCGGGACGGCGGTACACTGGTATTTGATCCGAAGAATGACAGCACCACCCTGCTCCAGCTGGAGGTTTGGGGCGGTACAGTCGAGCTGTACGGCGGAAAGATTTCGAGACAAGGTCTGCGGCTGAATAACAGCATCACATTGGGCAATCTGCTTCCCCAGAATGCGGGGCTTGCTTACTACTGTGGCGACACGCAGCTCACGCTGGAGGAAGCCGCTTCCAAGACCTGCGACCTGGTGGTAAAGTCCTGCGCCCACGGCGGCAAGAACGGCTTTGACGAAAACGCCACTGCCTGTCCCTACTGCAACGCGCCTGCGGTGGCTGAAACAGCCTTGAACAATGGCGAGAGCGGCCGCCTGCAGCGGAGATTTGCTGATTTGCAAACAGCCCTTGACGCAGACAGAGACGGCGGCGCAGAACTCACGCTGCTGGCCGACGTGACCGGCGATTATACCATAGACGGCACGAAGGTCACAGGACTTAATCTGAACGGCCATTCCATCAAGGGCACGGTGACGGTCAAGGCGGCTACGGGCAGCAACACCACCACCTTGAGCAATACGAAAAACACGACCACAGCCAGCATTGATAAGGTCGTTGCTTTCGATGGTGCGGAACTCGCCGGGTCGAGATTTCCCGCCGTGATCGGCACATTGACGTTGGCAGATGGCGCGACATGGAAAAATATTCTGAATCTTAAAACACTTGGATACAAGGTGCTCAACGGAGAAGGCACTCACCAGTGGTACGCCCCGAATGATGTCAAAGGCTCGCAGTTGAACAACGTTATCATCAATAGCCTGCCCATCACCACCAAGACCTTGAATCTGAAGGTCAATGGGACGAACGTGAACAAGGTGGAGCGCGGCACGACCGTCCAGCTCTGCGCCAGCTGCAATACAAATGGCGCGGATGTGACGTTCTCCATTCTGAAGAAGGGCGAAACAACGCCCATCACCTTGACGAAGCCGAGCTATGCCGGTGGGAAGTATACAAAAGATTACTCCTTCGATACGATTGGAGAATACACCATCTATTTCACCGCCACCAAGGACGGCTATTCGGTGCAGAGCGCCGAAAAGAAGCTGACCGTCACCAAGGCCACCATCCCTGCCAGCGCGATCACCGCGCCTGCGGCAAACGCCCTGACCTACAACGGCAATGAGCAGGCGCTGATTACCGCGGGCAGCGTGACGGACTATGGCACCATGCAGTACAGCCTGACCAAGAACGGCACATACAGCCCGAACATCCCTACCGGCACCGATGCCGGAACATATACCGTGTGGTATCGGGTGATTGGCGATGCAAACCACAACGATACCGCACCCGCCAGCGTGGCGGTCAGCATTAGGAAGAAGCCGCTGACGATCACCGGGGTAACGGCTGCGTCCAAGCCCTATGATGGCACGACAAACGCGGGCATTACCAGCGTGACCTTCGACGGCGTAACATTGAACCTAGGCACAGACTACAACGTGGCCGCCAGCTTTGACGAGGCCAGTGTGGGCAACGGCAAGAATGTCACTGCCACAGTGACCCTGATCGGACAGGCAGCGCAGAATTACGCCCTGGAGCAGAGTAGCTTCCCTACGACTGGCAGCATCACCAAGGCTGCTGCGCCTGACTTCACCAAGGAAACTTCGCTCGCCATTATAAACGGCTACGAAAAGACCTACACTGTGACGCTCCCCGCCTTGCCCACGCTGGAAACGCCCAAAGAGTATGGTGCACCCACCTATGAGCTGGGCGAGATCAAACTCAATGACGGCTACTACACCGACGGCGCGAAGGTGGAAAACGGCAAGATGACCCTGCCCATTCAGAAAAATGACGTGGGAACCACCGGTCCTGTGGGTACAGTGACCGTGGTAATCAAGAGCAAAAACTATGAGGACATCACCCTGACCGTCAATGTCAACGCGGCGAACAAAATCGAGCCCACGCCGGACGGCGAAATCACCGCAACGGCGATTACCTACGGCGATACACTGAGCAAGAGCAAAATTTCGGGCAAGATGAAAGACCCCGACACGGGGGATGCGGTCAACGGTACGTTTACATGGATGGATGGCACGGTTAAGCCTGATGCGGGCAGCAATAATGCCACGTGGACATTCACCCCGGATGCGTCCTACGGCGGAAAATACACGACGAACACCGGCACTGCAACCGTTACGGTCAACCGCAAAACGGTTATGGTTTCAGGTATCACCGCAAGCGACAAAGTTTATGATGGCACGACCAATGCAAAGCTGAATTTCAGCAACGCCAAATTTGCCGGTGTTCTGGAAAATGACACGCTGACCGTTACTGCTAAGGGTGTGTTTGAAAAGGCTGACATCGGTAAGCAGAAAGTCAAGATTTCCAACTTTAAGCTGGGCGGCGCTTCTGCCGCCAACTATGTGCTGGCTGAAAGCGGAAATCAGACCGAAACCACTGCCAATATCACCGCCAAGCAAATCACCGTTACCATTACCCCCAACGGCGGCACTTACGGCAGTGTCATCGCCGCCGCTGCCGAACTTTCCGGCGCTGTGGACGGGGAAAACATTCCTGTAACGCTTACCTACACAGGCAACAACTACAGCTCCGCAACGGTTCCCGTTAATGCAGGCAGCTACAAGGTTACAGCTTCGATTGCCAATAGCAATTACACGCTTACCGGAAATACGACCGCCGCGTTTGTGATTGCCCCGAAGGCTGTTACCGTTTCCGGTATTACGGCAAAAGACAAAGTCTATGACGGCACGACCGATGCAACGCTGGATTGCAGCAACGCCAAATTTGACGGTATTCTGAAAAATGACAAGCTGACCGTTGCGGCTAAGGGTATGTTTGAAAAGGCTGTAGCAGGCAAGCAGAATGTTGCCATCTCCGGTTTGACGCTGGGCGGCGCTTCTGCCGCCAACTATGTGCTGGCTGGAAGCGGAAATCAGGCCGAAACCACCGCCACCATCACCGCCAAGCAAGTCACCGTTACCATTACCCCGAACGGCGGCACTTACGGCAGTGTCATCGCCGCCGCTGCTAATCTTTCCGGCGCTGTGAAAGGGGAAAATGTTCCTGTAACGCTTACCTACACCGGCACAGCCAACGATGGCACCGAGTACAATGGCACTACACCGCCCACCAAGGCAGGTACTTACACCATCACGGCAACCATCACCGACCCCAACTACAAGCTGGATGCCGACACCGCTACTGCTGAATTCACCGTTGCCAAGCGCTCCGCCACCGTTACCCCGGACAACAAGTCCAAGGTATATGAGGAAAAGGACCCCGAACTGACTTACAAAGTCAGTGGTGTACTGGACGGTGAAATGCTGAAAGGTATCACGCTGGCTCGTGCTAAGGGTGAGAATGCCGGCAAGTATGCCATCACCGTCACCGCCGATGTGAGCGCAAACCCGAACTACGATGTGACGTTTGCCGAGGGTACGTTTACCATCGAGCCGAAGTCCATCAAGGGCGCAACCGTTGTGCTGGGCAAGGGTCTTGCCGCCAACGGCGCGAAACAGACCCAAACGGTGGAGAAAGTCCTGCTGGGCGATAAAGAAATCCCTGCTGACTCCTACACTGTGACGGGCAACACCGCCACCGCCCACGGCATATACACACTGACCATCACCGCCAAGGGCAACTATACCGATTCTATTGCATGGACCTATGTGATTGCTCCCTCCAAGGCTGAGGATGCCCCCGGCGAGGATATTGCAATCGGCAGCGGCAAGGTGAAAGTGGTTGTCCTGCCTGAGGGCGCTGTACCGTCCGTCGGTCTGCTGACTGACAAAGCAGAATTGCTTGCCATGCTGGTGAACAGCGGCGACATTACTGCCGATGAACTGGTGCAGATTGCCAACGGCGCAAGTGTGGACATTGTGCTGACCGTGAAAGAAGCCAATGTTCCCGATGTAGTAAAAACGGCGATGGCACAGGCTGCCAAGGGCTACACCATTGGGCAGTATCTTGACATCAGTCTGTTCAAGTACATGACCGTGAATGGTAACCGGCAGCCCGATGCAGCCCTGCACACGACTAAGAACGCATTGCCGATCTCCGTTGTGGTGCCGGACGCGCTTATCAATACGAACAGCGCGGTCAACCGCACCTACTGCATTGTGCGCAACCATGAAGGTACGATTACTGTGCTGGATGCCGCGTTTGACGCAGCCAACAAGACGCTGACCTTTAAGACCGACCGCTTCTCTGTCTATGCGATTGCCTATAAGGACACCGCCGTGCCGAGCAGCGGCAGCAATCCGGGAAGCAACAACAGTTCGAACGACAGTGAAACCAAGAAGAACGAAGTTGCTCCCACACCGGCTCCCACACCGGCCTCCACCCCGGCAAGAACTTCAAAGCCGTCCACCATAACGGCAATGCCGCAAACGGGCGATACCTCCAATCCCACGCTGTACGTCGTGCTGCTGGTGGTATCTCTGCTCGGACTTGCAGTTATATTTGTCTGCAAGAGAAGAAACAATAAGTAATCGGTTATAAAGACAATTACAGATTGTTTTTGGCCCGACAGCCACAACGGCTGTCGGGCCTTTTTTTGCGTTCGCTTAATGTAAGATGCGCTGCCGTAATTCTTACCCGACCCGCGCCCCTCCGAATTTTGAGGTCTATTCAATGAAACCCAAAATTCAGGAGGTTTACGATGGCAAAGAAAAATAAGCTATGGTTTAGTGGTGAGGACGCGCAACTGGCTGCACGCTTTACAAAGTGTTTGACGAAAGCCCTTTACAATCGCCGCGTATCCTATCTGCGCGCGAAAGCGGAGCAGGCTGCAAGCGAAATTTCTATTGAGGAATGTTCCGAGGAAGTGGATAAAATGTATGTGCCTACGACAAGACCGGTGGAGGAAATTGTCGAATCGAAACTGATGTGGGAGAGCATCCGAAAGTATCTGCACAAGCTGACGCCGAGGGAATGCGAGGTTATGATTTCGCTGTATGTGGAACAGCTTTCTGTGTCCGAAACGGCTGCCAAGCTGGGTGTCGAAAAGAACACCGTAAGTACACACCGGCGCAACGCTTGCGAGAAAATTCGCAAGGAAATGGAGGAAAACTAAGATGGGAGCATTTCGAGATGCCCTTTTTGGGGCAAAGAACGGCGACAGCAAAGCTGTGGAACTGCTGTATGACCAGTTCTCGCCGCTTTTGCTGAAATGCAGCATGGTGAATGGTTACCGCGATGAGGACTTGTATCAGACTTTGCTGATCGAGTTCTTGCAGGTCATCCGGAAATTCAGGGTCTAAAAAAGAGAAAGTGGAGCCTCGGCTCCACTTTCTCTTTTGGTTTGGTATTCGCAATTACAGTTCCGGCAGAATAATCACAAATATGTCGTAATCGTAGGAACCGTCTATATTCAGGGCGTTTTTCCGGAACACCATATAGAAAAAAATCACCATTCGTGTAGCCCGAAAAAATATTTTGCCAAAATCAAAAATTTTTCTCGAACTTTTTCCATTTTTCGCGTTGTTCTTATATAGAGGGACAAAAAATCCCTCATTCCCCCTTTTCTGCACCTTGATAATCGAATATCCGAATCACCGGCTACATACAACTGACCTTGCCGCAACCCAAGGAGCGACGGCAGGTGCGTCCCGGCTCTGACGCGATGAGGCTGCCTAACCGCAGTGGAGCGCCTCCAGAGGCGGGAGAGGTGGCGTGGAACACATACCTCAAGCGAAGGGTCAGCAATCATGATACGCACCGTGGCGATGCTCTCAAGGCGTCGGCGGTACTGCCAACAATGTGGTACAGGAAGTGGGAGCTGTTTCCAGCAGCCGGGCCGGTGGTTCGCCCTTATATCCGGGAAGTAGTGTCGAATAGGGTATAAAATTTGATTCCAGATTATGGCGGCCACAAGTTTTCAACAAGTGACCGCCATGCTTGTGGAATTAAATCCGCAAATTTTCAAAAAAGAGGTGTTTTGTATAAGCAACAAAGGATTTAACCAGCGCGATGCCTACCGTGTGATGCTGCGCAAGTATCCCGATGTGATGAACATTGAGCAGATGTGCGATGCCCTGCGAATCAGCACCAAAACGGGGTACAAGCTGCTGCACGAAGGAAAAATCCCGGCGATGAAAATCGGGCGCTCGTATCGTATTCCCAAAGCCCACCTGTTTACCTACCTTCAAATTTGCGGTCAACACTGTCGAGCAGAGAATCGACAGTGTTGATTGTTTTGCGCCGATGCGTTATGCTGTTCTTGTCAACAGCAGATCGGGGGCGACCCAAACCAAAGGAGGTATTTTTTTATGGTCGCAGGGCATCTGCAAGAAAAAAATGGTATCTACTATGTGGTACTGACCTACAAAACTTATGACGGCAAACGTAAAACCAAATGGCAATCCACCGGCTTGCCCATCAAGGGCAACAAGCGGCGCGCCGAGGCGATGATGCGTGAGCTGC
>ERZ773106.421-NODE-421-length-45858-cov-3.607449_pt1 | contig 45858 bp, 60 predicted proteins | sample MGYA00580572_ERZ773106 | MGnify/ENA primary metagenome ERZ773106 (study PRJEB29015, sample SAMEA2737868) | human gut metagenome | biome: human gut; feature: human-associated habitat; material: faeces | place: China | collected 2012 ... | reverse complement strand
AAGAAAATGATAAGGAAGTTGAGAGAAGAATGAATTATAGATGAAATAATATATTGGAGGAAAACAAATTATGAAATTTAAAGGCGATATTATCATAACAGACCCATGTTACATCATTAAAAAGAATAGTGGTGATTGGGGTAAATGTGGGTACGGAGACAATATGAAAGCCCTTGGAATTGAGAATTACTTATGTAGAGATACAATCTATGGTGATTGGTCTTGCACAACATTTAATTCCGATACAAAAGAAGCAATTGGAGAATTTTGTGCTGACGCAGGTATGGTTGCAGTATTTTTACTTGACGAAGTATTAGCATATAATCCAGACTTTGATTTTTATGAAACAAAACCTTGGACGACAACACTTATTAAAGATTTTGATGGCGATATTGAAATAAACATAATTCATATAGAAGGTGTTTATGATGATGATACAGAGTGGCATAGTAAGGGCGATAAATGGGAAGATAATGAAGTGAGAGTTATTGGTAAAGGTAATATTAATTTTGAGACGCATCAGACTGGATTATAAGATGGAAAAGATTAATTTCTAAGTAAATCAATTTTTCAAAGCGAATTTAGCAATATATATAAGAAAAAAGAGGTGGCTATATGAGAGAAACATTAATTGTAGTAGACATGCAGAATGATTTTATTGATGGAACGCTTGGCACAAAGGAAACACAGGCGATCGTATCAAATGTAGCAAAGAAAATTAAGGAATATAAGGATGCTGGTAAACAGGTAATTTTTACAAGAGACACACATCCTGAGAATTATTTAGAGACATATGAAGGTAAACATCTTCCTGTTACTCACTGTGTAAAGAATACTATTGGTTGGCAGATTTCCAATAAGTTAGATTTTGATATTGAGAATGATATTCTGATTGATAAGCCTACATTCGGTTGGTTAAATTGGAAGGACTTTGGATTTGAAAGCGTTGAGATTTGCGGATTATGTACCGACATCTGTGTGGTTTCAAATGCACTTATTATTAGAGCAAATTATCCTGAGATTGATATTACAGTAGATGCAAGTTGTTGTGCAGGTGTCACACCTGATACCCACAAGGCTGCATTAGCAACTATGAAGATGTGTCAGATCGAAGTGATTGGAGAGTAGAATATGATTAAAATTAATGGCGACATTGTAACAATCAATAAGTTCCCAGATGGAACACCAAGAGTAAATATTGATACAAACAACATTGAGGAAGACTCTTATGATGGCTCTCCTTGTATTTGGATTGAATGGATTTATGAGAGCAACGATGAGATGTTTTATTTGATGTTAGTAAGGAAGCATCTTGAAAGATTTTTTACTAATGTGAATTATTATTTGTATCTTCCATATATTCCTAATGCACGAATGGATAGAGTAAAAAATGATGATGAAGTATTCACATTGAAGTATTTTTGCGATTTTATCAATTGGTTAGGATTTTCATCAGTTTATGTTTTGGATGCTCACAGTGATGTTTCTACTGCATTACTTAATAACTGTGTAAAAGAAAATCCAAAAGAGTATGTTGATAAAGCTATTTCAAAGATTGGTATGAGAAATCTTGTACTTTATTTCCCAGATGCAGGTGCAGCTAAGAGATATTCAGATTTATTCCCTGAGTTACCGTATTGTTATGGTGAAAAGAAGAGAGATTGGAAGACTGGTAAAATCCTTGGATTAGACATTAGAACAAATGGTATTGATTTGAAGGATAAAGCTGTGTTAATGATTGATGATATTATCGCATATGGCGGTTCACTTTATTATAGTGCAGAAGAATTGAAGAAACATGGTGTAACTGAGATTTATGCGTATGCCACTCATACAGAGAATTCAATTCTTGATAAAGAAAAAGGAACATTGATCAAGTCTTTGGAGAATAATACAGTGAACAGATTATTTACTACAAACAGTTTGTTTAATGGTAGTCATGAAAAAATTACAGTTATGGAGGTTTAGAATTATGGATAACACAATGGCTTTATTATTATCAGATACTTATAAACAGTGCCATGATCGTATGTATCCGAAGGGATTAACTAAGTTAGTATCGTATTGGGTGCCTCGAAAATCAATGTTAGAGAATCAGAATGAAATGGTTTTCTTTGGATTACAGGCATTTATCAAAGAATATTTAATGGGATATTTTCAGAAAAATTTCTTCGATTTATCGGAAGATGAGATGCTAACTCTTTATACAGATTCGATGGATGTACAGATTGGTAGAGACAACTATGATTTAGACAAAATTGTAGAGCTTCACAGACTTGGTTATCTGCCACTTGAAATTAGAGCTTTACCAGAAGGAACACTTGTACCAATGGGAGTTCCTTGTATTGAAATTACTAATACGGATGACAAGTTTGCATGGCTTGTTCAGTGGATTGAATGTATTCTTCAGGTAGAATTATGGAAACCTTGTTGTCATGCAACTATTGGTCATATGTATCGTGAGATTGCAGATTATTGGTATAACAAGACAACAGACGGATTGCCTGGAAATATGGCTTGCGCAGATTTTGGCATGAGAGGAATGTCTTGTATGGATGAAGCTACAAGATGTTCAGCATCATGGTTGCTTTCATTTAATAAGACATCTACAATTCCAGCAATTAATTATATTGATAGATATTATAATGCCGATTGTAAAAATAATGGTATTGGAATCGGTGCTGTCTCAACTGAGCATTCTGTAATGGGTGCTAATTTCTCAATTGATGGAGATGAGGTTACGTTTGTTAAGAGGCTTTTAACAGAGTTATATCCGAATACATCATTTAGTATGGTTTCAGATACTTATGATTATTGGAATATGGTAAATAATATTCTTCCACAGTGTAAAGAAGAGATTATGAATCATAATGGAAAGCTCTTGGTTCGTCCTGATAGTGGTGATATTGTAGAAATTTCAGTTAAGACAGTTGAAAGGTTATGGGAGATTTTTGGTGGTTCTGTAAATAGTAAAGGTTATAAGGTATTAGATCCGCATATCGGTATTATTTATGGTGATGGCTGCACACTTTCTAATGTAGAAACTATTTGGAAAGAATTAGAACAGCGTGGTTTCGCAGCTAATAATATTGCTTATGGTGTAGGAGCTTTTTGCTTCACTGCAATCGTTGAAAACGGAAAGATGATTGTTGTTACAAGAGATACTTTTGGCATTGCAATGAAAGCTACATATGGAGTAATTGATGACAAGAAGTTAATGATTTTCAAAGATCCTAAGACAGATACAAGTCACTTAAAGAAATCTCATAAAGGATGTTGCAGAGTATACGATGATAACGGTGAATTAAAGTGTCAAGATCAGTTACTTGAAATGAGTGATAACAGTTTACTTACTACCGTATTTAAAGATGGAGAATTAGTAAGAGAAGACACATTTGCGAATATCAGGAACAGAATGTACGGAGGTAAGTAATGATTAAAATTATTGATGGAGACTTGCTCACTTCGAACACTGATATTATTGCACACCAGGTTAATTGCAAAGGTGCTTTTAATTCTGGTGTTGCAAAAGCAATCCGTGATTATGATGTGCAAGTATATAAAGATTATCATAGTTTTTGTTCGATTAATACACCTGAACAATTATTAGGTTCTGTTAGATATTTTCAGTCTAATATTGACGCAAGAATATATGCAAATTTATTTGCACAAAAATCATATGGCTATGATGGAAAACAGTATACAGATATTGATGCTTTAAGAAAATGTTTTGAAAATTTGAAATCATATGCAGTTTTGGAAAATATGACCATCGCAATGCCATATAAAATTGGATGTGTTTGTGGCGGTGCAAATTGGGAAGAAGTGTATCAAATGATAAATGATATATTTGAAAATTGTAATGTTGAATTATGGAGGCTTGACAAAGGATGAGTAATTTTGATGCTAAGAAAGTAAAGAATGAGATCGTAGAGTGGATCAGAAATTGGTTTGAAGAAAAGGGGAAAGATTGTAATGCAGTAGTTGGGATTTCAGGCGGCAAGGACTCAAGTGTTGTAGCTGCTCTGAGTGTAGAAGCTCTTGGACAAGATAGAGTAATTGGTGTACTTATGCCGAATGGAGAACAGTCGGATATTGATATGGCTAGAAAACTTGTTGAATTTTTAGATATCAGAAATTTTGAGGTGAATATCAAAGATGCAGTATGTGGTGTATTAAATAATCTTCCTTTTAATGGATATGATATTTCCGAACAGACTGTCACAAATCTTCCTGCACGTATCAGAATGGCAACTTTATATGCAGTCAGCCAGTCTATGAATGGTCGTGTTGCTAATACGTGTAATCTTTCCGAAGATTGGGTAGGTTACGCCACAAGATATGGTGATGCTGCTGGTGATTTCAGTCCATTATCTCAGCTTACAGTAACAGAGGTTAAAGCTATTGGTCGTGAACTAGGGCTTCCGTCAGAATTAGTTGATAAGACGCCTACTGATGGTCTTTGTGGAAAAACTGATGAAGACAACCTTGGATTTACTTATGCTGAATTAGATGCATATATCAGAGATGGAATTGAACCGAGCGATAAAGTAAAAGCTAAGATTGATTCAATGCATGAGAAAAATCTGTTTAAATTACAGCCTATGCCGACATTTAAATACAAAGTCTGAAACAACGTACTATATGCAAAGGAATAAAAAAAAGAGGTAAAAATTATGTTATTTTGGTTATGTTTAGTTGTATTAATTGTAGGAATTGGATTAGTAACGGTTGGAAAGATGGAGTGGTTTGATACTAGAAATGAAAATAAGTTAAGAAAATTTCTATATCAGAATGATGACACAATTAAATGTTCTGGTTGGGTTACTGTTGTAGCAAGCGGAATTACAATGGCAATTATGGTTATTGCCATTGTTTATAATTATATTGGTGTTAATGCTCAAGTAGAAAAATCTAAAGAACGATACAATGCAATTATATACAAGGTAGAAAGTGGTGCTTGTAGAGACGAATTTGGGTTATTAAATAAAAAAGTAATTGATGAGATTCAGGATTGGAATGAGAGTGTAACATATAATAAAAATATTCAGGAAGATTTTTGGGTTGGTATTTTCATTCCCAATGTATATGACCAATTTGAAATTATTGATTACGCAAAATATGGGAGAGAATAATATAATGTCAGATTTATATGTATATTTAATTCGTTCTCGTAACAAGGATAATAAAGATATTCCAAATTTCAAGGAACGAACTGAAACAATCCTTGAGTACAGAGAGAATGAAGATAAAGTAACTGAGGTTTTTAAGGAATTTGCAGCCAAAGGGCTTCCGGGCGAACAAACAAGACTATATAGGTCAGTAAATTCAAGAAATGAAGAGAAAATCAGAGAAGAGTTGATTATTCGTTTGTTGAAAGACAAGCTGAGTATGACTCAATTAAATCGAACTTTAGTTTCAGTTGCGCAGCAGGTACAAAATCGTGATGAGAGTAGGTGGTTGTTTGATTTTGATGTTGATGACAAAGAATTGCTTGATCTATTTAGAATTGATTTGGGATTATTAGGTATTCACAATTACTGTCACAAGACTCAACATGGTTATGCCGTAATTGCAGGGCATGGATTTGATACAAGAGAACTGATGGAGAAGTGGAAGGATTATGACATTACACTGAAAAAAGATGGTCTGTTGTTTTTGGATATGATAACGAATAAATAAGAACTGGAAGAATATTTTACAGGTAATGAGAGATATGAAGACTTATAGAGAAGGGTTTACTTTCTTGCCATGTTATAACACAATTCTTCCTAAAGTAAAAGTGTTTGGTAAGAGTCCGGTTGATGTTTTGAAAGACGAAGTTATGTCTGTAAAAGAGTATCTTGATGGATTTATGCATATTCAGATTTCAACTAACAGCACAAATGAAGATGAAAGGAAATATCTGTTTGGCGGCGCTGATGTTGTAACTATTGAAGAGATGAAAAAAGAATTCAATAATATGCCGAATAACAACAGACTTATTACTTTGAATTTTATTTGCGGAACAGGATGGGAACTCGATCCAAATAAGTTATACGGTCTCGACCCAAATGTATTCTGTGTAAAAATCACACCTCTTAACACTACAACAGCTACTAAGGAACATGGTCTTGAGGATGCAATTCAGTGGAATTGGGAGAATATGAACAAGATTAAGGAAAAGGTTGAGAGCTGCGGTTTGAAAGTGGTTGTAGATGTAGCTGCAAAAGCAGAATTACCTTTATGTTGTGGAAATCTTGTTCAGGATTATAAAAATAACAAAATTGGAGGGTGAATATGGTAGAAAATATAATAATATGGTTAACCTTAGCTTGTTTTGCATTTATATTTATTTGCATTTTAAGCATTATGGATCACAAAGAGAAAGCAAAAGTAGAACGCATTGCTAAAGAGGAGTTAGCTAACGGAATAGAAAATAGGTGGGTCGTTACTGGATTTTATTTTTGTATTTATATTGACCATGAAAATGAAAGATATTATTTAAACAAAGATGGTAATTTTTATACTTCAGATGTAAATGCAGAAGAGTACTTTTTTAAATCAAAAGAAGATCAGATAGAGTATATAAAATTACATAAAAACGAAATAAAGGAAAAATATCCAGGAGCAAAAATAGAGTCGCGTATAATAAGAAAATGCATTGGCAGATGTAAAGTCTTAGAAGTTGTTTAATTACAGAAGGAGATATATGAATGTCAAAATATTCTGGAAAATGTGATGTGTATGATTCATTAGTTGAAATACATAAATATACGGATGATGAATTAAAAAATAATGTAAAAATATATAAAGGAGACGAGTTATTAAATATTTCGTGTAAAAAGGATTTAATACCATATTATCCCTATATCATTACGTGTGCATTGCATGACAACAATGGTCACAACGCAATTATACATATCACAACAAAATCATACGTTGATATTGAAGAAGAACAGTATTTAAATATGCAGCTTGAAGTAGCATTAAAAGAATATAGAAAATCAAAGAGAAAAAAAGCTCCTTTTAATAAGGAAGAAACTCTTTCAAAAATGTGTATATATCGAGATATAGATGATTCATGTAAGCAGATTGTAGATAGAGTTGATAAGTATGGGAACAAGGCAAATATAGATGGGATACATGCTAATTTTTTTAAATATTACAGAGAAAATATGATTGAATGTATGATAGAAAATGATATTAACCCTGTTGATTATGGATATGGTATATATATGTAGAGGTATTAACCATAAAGCTCATTCGCCAAGCGGTAAGGCACTGGATTTTGATTCCAGCATTCGCAGGTTCGGATCCTGCATGGGCTGTTAAAAAAATATTATAAGGAGACAAGTTATGTATAAACAGATTATTATTGCAAGAAAAGATATCATGACTCCGGGAAAATTAGCTGCACAAGTGTCTCATGCTTCAATGGCTTTTTTGACATGCATGGTTAGAAACAATTCGAAAAGAGTTGTTAACGAGCAAATAAAAAGGTCGTATATGTACAATTTACATCACAGATATGTTCACCCGGATTTAGATAGATTCGCTAAAGAAGCAACAGAAGAAGGATGTGGACATTTTTATTATAAGCCCAAAGATAGCACAAAACCTTCAGGAGAAATGGTTCGCTGCACAGAGTTAACAACAAAAGAGTATAATGTAAATTTTACAATAGATAAAGATTTGTACGACAAATGGATAAATGGAGAGTTTACAAAAGTTGTTCTTGGTGCTAAGAATAGAAATCAGCTACTAAAAGCTAAAATTATGGCTGAAGATCTTGGTATGATTGAAGGCAAAGATTTTTTCTTGATACGCGATAATTGCCACACTGAATTAGAACCAGAAGAAGTTGATGAAAATGGAGTTGGAAGGACTTTAACTTGTATTGGTTTTAGACCTATGGAATCAGAAATTATTGATAAGATAGGTAAAAAGTATCATCTATATATATAATAAATGTAATACTCGTATGATGAAAATACAATTTCATTGCAAAGATTGGAGGGGTTAAATGGTAACTATAGATGATATGCGTAAAGATGAATTGCATAAAGATAAACAAATGGAAAAATGTAATTATTGTACAGAGTCATCTCCAACAGGTAGGTGTTTCTGGAATTTACAAGCGTGCAGGACGCCATATTGTAAAGAGGCGATCAAAAATATGACAAAAAATAAAAGGAGTGTACGTTTATGGGATTAGATATGTTTTTATATAGAGCAAATAAATATTCAGACAATATTTCTGCAAAAGAACTATCAAACATCAATAGTTATTTAGAGTGGAATAATGGATATAGCACCAAATGTTCATTGCAAGAATACTGCGAAGTAAGCGAAGACGATCTTAATATTGGTTTAGTAAATAAATATGGAAAAGATTTTGTAACAAGGTATTCAGAATTGGATAAAGAAAAAAAATACGGATGGAATAGTATTTTTGAAGAAATAGCATATTGGAGAAAGGCTAACAGTATACATAAATGGTTGGTTGATAATGTTCAGGGAGGCACTGACGATTGCGGATATTATGAGGTTACAAAAGACAAGTTAGAGGAATTATTTAAAACATGTAACAAGGTGTTGGATAATTCTAAACTTATATCTGGCAATGTTAAGAATGGTGAGGAATATAAAGATGGAAAGCTACGCGCTATTATAGAACAAGGAATGGTTGTAGAGGATTCTACTGTAGCAGAGCAACTACTTCCATGTAGTTATGGATTTTTCTTTGGTAGCGTTGAGTATGATCAATGGTATATAGATGATATAAAATACACTGCAGATGTTATTGAAAAGGCGCTTAAAGAAACTGATTTTGAAAATCAAATGATTATTTATTCAAGTAGCTGGTAAAAAAATACTAGACATAACTATTTTTACAGTATATGATCTCTTCATAAAATAAATAAAGATAATTTTTTTTCAAATCATCAATGATAATTAACTAAAAAGGAGTGAATATGAAAACATTTTTTAAAAGATGCATTCTTTTTGTATCAATAATTTTTATATGGTATTTGTGCTCAAAAAACGCAAATCATTTATTCGTTCCAGATCCAAAAGATGTTTTTAATGATTTAATGATTTTGGTAAAAAACGGACAAATTTTTATAGCAATAAAGTATTCATTTCTTAGGGTGTTGATAGCAGCGATTATATCTGCTGCTATAGCAATACCGGTTGGACTGCTGGTATATAACGTCGGTTTGGCTAGAGATATATTAAATCCGATAATAAATGTCATGAGATATTTGCCAGTAACAGCGTTTTATCCGTTATTAATCATGTGGTTCGGAATTGACGAAACAATGAAGATTTCATTTTTATTTATTGCGACATTTGTATATATGATGCCATCAGTTCTGCTTTGCTTAGAAGAAGTCAACCAAGATTTAATTGATACAGGTTTGACAATTGGAATGAGTAAGTTACAGACAATTTATAAAATACAAGTTCCTGCAACATTACCTAGCATATTAAATAGTTTTATTATGATGTTCGGCATAGGTTTTACATATCTTTCTGTTTGCGAAACTGTTAATGCAAAATATGGATTGGGATATATAATACAGCAATCATCGGCAAGAGGAAAGACAGACATGGTATTTATGGCAATTATCGTAATAGTTTTAATAAGCATTGTATTTGATTATGTTTCAAAGAAAATTGTAAGAACTGTATTCAAGTGGAGATATTTAAATGATAACAATAAATAATTTATATACGGGATATGAAAAAAGCAAGCCTCTGCTAACTGATTTCAATTATGTATTTGAAAATAAAATCTATGGAATTCTTGGAGAATCAGGATGTGGAAAAACAACTTTGCTCAGGACAATAGCAGGTCTTATTAAACCGTTATCTGGTGAAATAATTATTGACGGCAATAAAGTAAAAAATGCAAGTAACAATAATGTGTATATGATGCATCAGAATTACACATCGTTTGACTGGCTTACTTGTATAGAAAATGTTGTTATAGCAAGAAAAGTAAATCAAAAAGTTACCAATAAAGATTATCAGAATGCAAGAGAATTTATCAAACATGTTGGTCTTGAAGGATATGAAGATAAATATCCCAAACAATTATCCGGAGGTCAAAGGCAAAGATTAGCGCTTGCAAGAACTTTATTTGCTAATCCACAGACAATTTTGATGGATGAGCCATTATCTGCTCTTGATGAAACTACTAGGCATGAGATGCAAGATTTAATAGTAGCACTGCATAGAGGCTCTAAAAACACAATAATTATGGTCACACATAGTAAAAATGAAGCAAAAAAAATGTGTGATGTGATTATAAATTTATAAAAAAAATGGAGGAAAAAACAAAATGGGAAAATTTAAAGACCTTTTCGTTGAAGAGGTGAAAGAACAGGATGATTGTGGTGTGCAATTCGAAGAAGAACAGGATATAGAAGTTAATTTCGATGTCGGCACTGAAAATATCATCGAAGATATCTATGAAAAAAATGAGCTTTCAGACAGAGGCAAGTCAATATATAAGATTGAAGATCTTATCAATTCATTGCCAGAGGAGATGGTGACGGAAACGAAGAAAAATACAGTTAAATCAACACTTGGGGTGTTTGGTCTTACTGTACAGGAAGTTTGTGACGACGGAGAAAAAAGAAAGAATGTATTAAAGCATGTGTTTAGTGAAATCAATGATGAAAATGTCAAGGTTATTGACCAGGCAAGTACTAGAATCGAAGAACTAAAAATTGAAATTCAGGAAAAACAAAAACTTATCGAAGAGTGCAACCAAAAGATCGACAGTACATACACAGGCATCTCAGAAGAGATTAATAAAATTGACAGATTAATTAGTTTTGTAGGAGGAAATGAAGAATAATGGAATTATCTAAATTAATTTTTATTGTTGTATTAATTATTATCGTATTGATTTTCATTCTTTTCCCTGATGCAAGAGCTTTATTAAAAGCGTTTGGGCATTTATTTGTAAAAGATATGGCTACAACTCCTAGTGGTGCAGAGGCAATTTATAATACAGAAATTAACAAGGCTCAAGACGCATATAACAAAGCTGATGATGCATATAAGAGAGCAGCTGGAAAGCTTAGTAATGCAAAAAAAGATTTGGCAAACTCAAAAACAAAACTTTCTAAAGTCGAGTCTGAGTGTGAAGCACTTGTAAAAGCCGGAAAAATGGATATGGCACAGCTCAAATCAGATGAGCGTGGCGAAATCAAATCAGATATTGAGAGATACGAGACGCTTATTGCAGCATATGAGAAGGCAACAAAGGCAGCAAAAGAAGCACAGGAATTGTGTGAACACAACCTCAGAAGCCTTAAAAGAGAAAGTAAAGAAGTTGTTGAAAATATGAAAGTTAACGAGCAGTTAAAAGATGTCTATGACGATATGGATGATATTAAAAATATTACATCCAACGACAAAATGATTGGATATATCAGAGATAAAAATAAAGACCTCGATGCATTAGTTGAGGGTTCTAGAGTTGTCTATGAAAATAAAACGTCTACAAAGCTTAAGAGAGCAGAAGATGAGGCTAGAAAAACTCAGAATGACGACTATCTCGAAAGCTTAAAGAAAAAATATAATAAATAAGAAAGAGGTAATAGGAGAATGAGAAGTACAAGAAGATTCAGATTAACAAAAGCATCTAAAATTTTAATTTTTATTTTAGTTGTAGCATTGCTCGGTGGAGGAGTCTTTGCAGGATTGAAGACTGGTGTTGTAAAAACAAATTCTGATAAAAAAGAATCTGTGAGTGAAAATAAAAATGATTATAACGACAACAACAACACCATCTCTGCTGATGAAGATGGAAATGTTATCAATACAGATAAGTCAGATGATAAAACAATTAACATTTCTCTTGATGAATGGATCGGTTAAAACTAGCCCCTGTACATTGGTGACAATGTGCTTGAACTCCTTTGAATTGCTGGAATAGGAATAATATTCCGACCTAAAGCCAATTACGCTACAACATAGAGATGAAACAAGCTCAAGTGTGAAAGCTATGAAAATAGAAAAAAGTTAATTGGATGACATATGCTGAAATAAAAGCGTTATATAACGTGCTAAGTGTCTTAATAATGGATAATCAGCAGCTAAGCCTCGAATAGAGGAAAGTTCAACGACTAAGAGCTTTTAAATTCGTTAAAGCCTGTGGAGGAGCATCTTAAATAAGATGGTGATATAGTCTAATCTATAGTGAAAGCTATAGTGTCGTAAGGATAGGATATTTTATTGAGTTGTTATAAAGTAATAGCTGTGAAAAAATTTATTTATAAAATTCAGAATAAGATAAACGGAAAGATATATATAGGACAGACAAATAATTTAAAACGTAGAATACAAGAACACAAACATGATAGGCGGATGAATCATCCGATACATAATGCAATAGAAAAATATGGTTTTGATAATTTTGATATTTCTCTTCTATACTATGGTGAAAATTATAATTATGAAGAAAAGAAATATATAAAGTTATTTAAAAGTAATTGTAAAGAATTTGGATATAACATAACAGACGGAGGACAGGATAGCTCAGGCGAAAATAATCCTCAAAGCAAGTTAAAACAAAACCAAGTAGACAGCATTATAAAAGATTTGTTTGAAAATAAGTTATCTCTGCAAGATATTGCCAATAAGTATAACACCACTATTAAAACAGTAAGAAATATTAATACAGGAATATCATGGAAAAATAACGAATTAACATATCCAATAAGAAAACCATTAGTAAAACCTATAGACGAGAATAAAGTAGATGAAGTAATTAATTTATTAAAAAATTCGGATATGTCATTAGAAGAAATTGCAATAATGCATAAAATTAATGTTAGCGTTGTCTACGGAATAAATAAGGGTGTGTCTCATAAAAGAAGTTATGAAAATTATCCAATAAGAGATATTACATTAGAAAAAAAGATAAGAAGAGATAAGATAATTAATTCTTTATATACTGAAAAAGATTTGAGTATAAAAGAGATTGCTAAAAAATACAATATGACATTCGGGCAGATATATAGAATTAATAAAGGAGAATCGTGGTATGACGATTCAATAAAGTATCCTATAAGAAATACGACAACCGAGCGTAACGAACTCGGTCAATACAAATGTGGAAAGAGATTATTGACTCAAATGGTGGATTGACAACACAACCAGGTTCTATTTACGACAAGCTTGGTATTAATGTAAATATTAGCATTATCAATGATGCAACGCAGTCAAGTAATGCGCTTATAAGTGGAAGCTTGGATGCAGCAGGATATACCGTTAATAGAACAGCATTTTTATCTAATAAATTTTCAGAAGCAGATGTAGATGTTGTAATGCCATACATCACTAATTTCTCAAATGGTGGCGATGGAATTATTGCAAAATCTAGTATTACATCTGTTACAGACCTTGTAAATGCTAAAATTGGCGTTCCGCAATTTTCAGAGGCACATTCATTAGTTGTATGGTTTGTAAATCAGTCTGATTTAACAGAGGAAGAAAAGCAACAGATTATTAACAATCTTATTTTCTTTGAGACACCTGACGAAGCAGCAAAAGCATTCTTTGCAGGACAGATTGATGTAGCAGCAACATGGGAGCCTTATTTAACTCAGGCTCAGAATATGTCTGATGCACATATATTATTTAGCACTGCTAGTTCTTCAAGTTTAATTATGGATGGAATTTTATTCAATAAAGAGTTTGTTGATAAATATCCAGAAGTTGTAACTGCTTTTATTGATGGAGCATTACAGGGCGCAGATTTATATGAAACAGATATGACGTCTATTAAAAAAGTAATGCCTATGTTCTCTACGTCATCAGACGAAGATATTATTGCTAATTGCCAGTCTGCAAAACTTATGACATATGCAGATAATATGAATGTACTTAATGGAACGGCAAAATCTATTTATACAAGCATGTGTGATGTTTGGTCTTCAGTAGGAGAGAACGTGAATAAAGACATTGTTGATGATATTTTTGATGACACATTAATATCTACGCTTGCCTCAAAATATGATCAGAATGATGTCACTGAAACAGATGCCAATGTAACTATAACAGAAGATAATAAGCAGGAAGCAATAGATGCAGAAGCCTTATTACAGAAATCTGCGACAGTTAATTTCATTGTTAGCACTGCTAAATTCACAGATGCAGCAGAGGCAACTCAGACACTCGATGAATTTATTGATATTGCAAAGGTATTAGACGGAACAATTATTGAGATTGCAGGAAATACAGATCCAAATCCTGACATTGACCCGGATGATACAGCAAATAAAATGCTGTCACAGCAGAGAGCTGAAACTGTAAAACAGTATTTTATTTTAAATGGTATATCTCCAGATAGAATAGTAGTTGTAGGAAATGGTTCTAGTAATCCGGTTGTAGATAATGATACACCTGAGCATAGATCTATGAATAGAAGAACAGACGTATCATTCAAATGTCTTGAAAGGGAATAAAAATGTATATTACAATTGATGTATTTGCATTATTCATAATGTTATTTATTGTGTTTCTAATTGGTTTTTATATTGGAATTAGAAACAGAAAACGTAAGTAATTTTATAGCCGTACATAGTGTCAGAGCTATGTACGGTATTTACAAATAAGGAGAGGCAAAAATGAAAACAAAAGCAAAAAAATTAGTAAAACTATTAAAAGAAAATAATATGAAAATTTCAACAGCAGAATCATGTACAGGAGGAATGATTGCTTCAAATATCGTAAGTGTTGAAGGAGCATCAGAGGTGTTTGAAAACGGATATGTAACATATTCTAACGAGGCTAAAAGCAAAATGATATGTGTTAATGAAGATATTATTAATCAATTTGGTGTTGTTAGCGCAGAGACCGCGAAGGAAATGGCGCAATGTGTTAGCACAATTGCGGAAACAGACGTTTCTATTGCTGTTACCGGATATGCAAGTGAAGTTGACTATGACGATATCTATAATATTGGGGATGTATTTATAGCAATTTACATCAAAGGTCAAATATATGTAATAAAAACATGCATTGACGATTTCAAATATCATGAAAGCTCTGAAAAAATGAGAAATGAAATTAGAAAAACAGTTACAAAGATTGCAATCAAAGCTACCTATAATTTGTTGTGTGAATTAACAGAAATATCTGATACGAGGTGGCAAAATGAAGAATGCAAAATTAACGGAACAAGTTTCTGATGAATTAAAAGAGTATATTGAAAGCAATCCGAACGTAAATTGGCTTGAAATATTAAATCATCTAACGATAAAATTCGTTTCTTGTGATAGAAGTGATTTTATTAATATATACAATAAGTTTATTTTTGGTGGAAATTTTACGGAGGACACTGAATGAAAAATATTATCAATATAATTATTGGAATAATTATCTCTTTAATATTCATGTTTGCTATTATCGCAGTATTTGGAATAACTTGGATTGCTAGCTGCGGCATTGTTGTGGTTGTATGTAGGTTTGTTTTTGGAGTAACTTATACATACAAGATGCTCATTGGCGGAACATGCTTATGGCTATTTTGTGGAATTATTATAAGCGCATGGAATGATGATTTTGGAGGCTAATTCATGAAAAAAATTGCAGTATTTATTGTGACTATTCTAATTTTTATAATTATTATGTTTGTCAATAAAACAATTTTTGAAGCGGTTATATCATCTGATATGCCTAAGTGGTTAAAATATATGATTTTAAGATAAGAATAAAGGCGGTATATATGTATCAAAATTGTTGTAAGAAATGTGGAAGTATATCATTACATACAGAAGTAAAAGGAAATAATACTGGCTTATATTGTGATGATTGTGGGTCATGGATAAAATGGCTAGGTAAAGATGAGTTAAGAGCATTTGAACATTCTATGAGAGAAGCTACAAAAAATGAAAGAGAGTCAGTTAGCGAATACATTAAAAGCATAAGTAAACCAACAGGTGTAAGCTTTACAGATCCGCTTATTGTTGATAGATTACAAAATTTTCTTATATTCTTAAATAAAACGTTATATGGAGAATATGAAAGAGCCACTCATTCCAAAGAAGATGCGATTAGGAAAAATGGTTATTGTACTGCTCTTAAAAAATGCCAAATGGCTATTGAAAATATTTTATCCGGCAAAGAGTTTGATGATAAAAACTGACGAAATTATATTGCAAAAATATATAGCACAATCAAGGAGAACTATATGGGACATTTTATCAAAAAAATAAAGAGCAAGAGTGGCAAATTGACCGAGTATTTATAGATAAATATCTAGAATCAATGAATACGGCAAGACAACTAGAATATACGATAAAAGAAGATGAAAATGAGAGAATTAAACAACTAATTAAAAATGCATTAAATGAAGTGCTAGACGAAAGAGGTATTTATGGACATTAAGAGGTACTCAAAACTCATACAATATAAAAATGAGTTAGACCGGGCATGGAAAAGATATAACCCGGTAGCGTTATATAATACGGATTATGATATTACATTACAGCAGGCAAAATTAGATGGATATAAAGTGCTTAGAAATTCTAAAGGCGAGCATAAGTTAATTGATAAGACCAACGGTGATCCTAGTGCGGTTGAGACGTTTAATGAATTATTTGGCAGGATATTTAATAAACAATGACGCTGTTAGATATTGCTAAAATAATAAAAGATTTCCCAACACATATAACAAGAAATAAAGAAGCATACGCATATATTAACAATGATACATATAGAATCAATAAAATTAAATATGTAGATGGAGAGCCTGTTGGTTTTTACTTGGAATTTATAAATCCTGAGTAGCTTGAGCTAATATCTATGCATTAATTATACGGAGGTCTTATGGACAATTATTGGAATAGGAAAATCGAACTTACGGCAAGAGCTAAGTCGCATACAAAGCTTATGGAAGATAAGTATAAAGATGAGATTGAGACTGCTATAAACGATACAATTATTTTAGATAAGTTTGATGAAAAAATAGATAGTATAAAAGAAAAACATACAAAAATTTCTGTATTAAATACAGATTCTGTTGGTGCTATATTCGCAAAACAAAATGGAAGTAAAATTGCGGTATTAAATTTTGCATCATATAAAAACCCAGGCGGAATGTTTATAAATGGATCTAGCGCACAAGAAGAGTGTCTGTGCCATGCAAGCTTTTTATATAATGTATTATTAAGATTTACAAAAACATTTTATGAGCCAAACAATCTTAGATTGAACAAAGCTTTATATAACGACAATCTGCTATATTCAAAGGATATAAGATTCTTTTTGAATAAATCATCGGTTCTGTGTGACGTAATAACATGCGCTGCTCCAAATGCTGGCGCAGCAAGAAAATATGCAAGAGTATCAGAGTCGGAAATAAACAATGCATTATTAAGCAGGTGTGATAGTGTATTATATGCTGCTTATAAAAATAATGTAAAAACTCTTATATTAGGTGCATTTGGATGTGGTGTTTTTTGTAATAATCCCAATACAGTTGCAAAGATATTTAAAAAATTGTTAAGTGATAAGTATAACGGAGCATTTGATGAAGTAGTTTTTGCAATACCAAAATCCAACAAAAACAATAATATTGAAGAGTTTTCAAAGGTCTTTTGTAGTAACTTAGGAGAGGACGGTGAATAAATAAATGGTTTATATTACAGGTGACACTCATGGCTCATGGATAAATAGATTGTGCTCATATACTTTTCCAGAAGGAAGAGACATGAATAAAAATGATTATGTGATTATACTTGGTGATTTTGGTATATGGGATAACTCAAATAGTGAGAAATATGCATTAGACTGGTTGAATAACAAGCCTTTTACGACGGTGTTTATATCTGGAAATCATGATAACTATGATATATTAGATAACCTTCCTGTGGAAGAGTGGCATGGAGGAAAAGTTAATTATATAAGAGATTCTGTTATACATTTAATGCGAGGACAGGTTTTTAACATAGAAGACAAGTCATTTTTTACATTTGGTGGAGCATTATCACATGATATCTCTGACGGGATTTTAGATATGAATGACCCTGATTTCAAAGAAAAGAAGAAAAAGCTTGACATGAACCCGTATTCGCTATATAGGATCGATCATAAAACATGGTGGAGCAGAGAACTTCCTAGCGAAAATGAAATGTTAGAGGGAGTTAAGAATCTTAAAATTCATAATAACAAAGTAGATTATATACTCACACACAGTCCATATACATCAATATTAAGTGTGATGGACGGTAATAGTGGCTTGTATAAGTCTGATGTTCTTAGTGATTATTTACAAAATATAAAACAAACAGTAGATTATAAGCATTGGCTATTTGGGCATATGCATGTAAATGAAAATTACTACTTTGATAGGTCTACATGTATTTATGAACAAATTATTAGGATTATATAGCTCCATATAATACGGAGGAAAATTATATGATGAACGCAAATGATTTCTTAAACAGAGTAGTAGATTGCATAAACGAAATGCAGTCAGATTTTGTAGCTAAGCCAGTCATTATTAATAATGATGGAAAAACAGAATATCTTATAAGTACTGATAATGCAACATCAAGCGGTGTTGCATTTAATCTAACAAGAATATTTTTATATGAAAAATATTGGGATTTGGATAAAATTAAATCAGTATCTCAAACTATAGTAGACGACATAAGTAGAAATAAGATAAATACAGATACATTTATATCAAGAAAAGTAATAGAAAAAGGTGTATATTTCTTTGTAAATGGCAAAAATACCGAACAAAATATAGATAATCTTGTAAAAAGGAAATATCTTGGTCTTACGATAACATATAAAGTGGAAGTAGAAATAAATAAAGTGAAGTATTGCTATGCCATTCAAAAATGTCTTGCTGATACTCTTGGATTTACGGAAGAAGAATTGTTTAAGTTGGCACTCAAGAATACAGAAAGAATTGTTGGTGTAAATATAGGAATCTTTAACACTGAAAAAATACAGTCAGAATGTCAAATGTATTTAATAACATCAAAAGATTTTAAAAATGGTTCAGCAATAATTATGTGTAACAATGTTTTGGAAAATTTATCGGATTTTATGAACGATAGTTTATTTATTTTGCCAAGTTCTGTTGATGAGTTAATTGTTGTTCCATACGGAGTATTCAGCGATTGTCCTGAATACTTATTAGAAACAGTAAAACAGATTAATAGTGCTATGGATAAGAATATTGTATTGTCTGATAACATTTTTATTTATGACAGAGAATTAAAAAATGTAAGAATATGGAAGGGGAAGGAGTAATAGTGCAAATAAGGGCAGATGGTGATGGAAGGGCGTTACTTTCAATGGCAGTAAACGAATTTAATTCCTATGGATTTAAAATTGCAAATACTCATAATTTTAACGTAAATAAGCCTGTTCATAAAACAAAATATTATATTACGTATGACATTAATTTTGCAAATATTCTTTATGATGACGTTATATGTGCTTATGGCGATTCTGAATATAGCAGTAGAGAGAAAACAGCGTATCTTAATATAAGAATAACTCATAGATACAAGGAGACTTTTACAAGAGAAGTAAATATATTGGCATCAAATATTACATAACAGAAAGGTAAATGCAATATGTTTGGAGTTATATTTTTTACAATAATTATTATTTTGGTATGTCTGTCTGGTATAAAGTCATCATTACAAGATTCCATACTAAGTAATAATACACATGAACTTCATGGTATAAAATATTATTACGATAGCAGACATCGCACATATGTTAACGGAAAGCAGGTAATAATAACACTATATGATATAACCGATGCTAGGACTGGAGATGTGCTATGGAGTGCTCTCGAAGAGAAGAAAGCTAAGTTATATGAAATAACGCGTGATAGAGACGACTTTAAAATAAGATATAATCCAAGAGTGAGCGCTGATTTTGGTATATGGGATGTAAAAGCAGGCAGATTTTTAGCAAAAATTGCTGCTGAATATACTATTGCCGGAAGTAAAGTAGAATTTAAATATTATAAATATTATTGGAAGGACGATGAAACATTAGCAAAATTGGCAAAAGAATGTGGACATCCAGAATATGTGGCTAGAGATGCAGCATATTTAAGCTGTGATAATAGAGTAGAAATAACAAAAGAGGAGTACTTTACTTTGGAAAAGATGAGCAGTGTTGATGGCGACATATTTATAGGAAGCGATTTTAGAAAGGTTGATTATTTATGAGAGGACGAGACGAACAGTTCAAAATTATGCTAGAAAAAGAAAAAAAGAGGAATGAAAGTTATCCATCGTGGATAATGGAGTATTTCTTGTATATGCAGCAGAACAAAAGTCCGACTACTGTGTGTCACTACATAAGCTATCTCAGAAGGTTCATTGATTATTATGCAGATAGTCTAGGGAAAAACACAAATGAATTATCTAATAATGATATAAAAAATATAACTACAATTTTTATAGATGAGTACTTTATTGACTTGAAAAATAAAGAAATCAATAATTCTGCATCTCTTGGAAAGCTTAGTCCAATAACCCAGTCTACGTATTATAACGCTATTCTGGGTTTTTTTAAGATGCTTAAAATGCGTAATTACATAGTTGAAGACCCATTTAGTGAAAAAATTGCCAAACCAAAGGTAAAACAGGCTGAAAACGTCGTATACATGACGAAAGATGAAATAGATATTTTATTAGAAAGAATTGAGGTATGTATAATTAGAGCGAAATCTGCAAAGAGTAAAAAGAAGCTTTTAATTGCATATGAAAAAATGGTTCTAGTACTTATATACTTATCAACTGGAATACGAAAAAGTGCTCTTACATATGTAAATATGGAAGATGTATTTCTTGAAGATGGATATTTTATTGCAACAGACAAAGAAGATAAAACAAAAAAATATTTTTTGTCTGATGGTATTATTAATTATTTTAAAATATATCTTAAGTATAGAGAGATATATGTAAAATATGATTCACCAGCAACATTTATATCTTCAAATGGTACAAGAATAAATCCGGCAACAATAAATAATTATATTAACGAACTAACAGACAACATAAAAGGAAAGAAGATAACTCCGCATAAATTAAGACATACCTTCGGTGAAAATCTGTATCTTATTACAAAGGATATCAATCAGGTTGCCGATGCGTTAGGGCATTCTGGGTTGGGGTCGGTTAGAAAATACGTTGCTGTCGATGAAGAAAGCAGAAAGGAGTCAAATATGATAATGTCAAAATTTGTTGGTGTATAAATAAAAAAAATAGGAGATTAAAAAATAATGGAAGTTTTAACAAAGAAAACTGAAATCAAAAGAGGGGATGTATATTATGTAGATTTAGCAAAATCAAATAAATTTCCGCACAATCAGAGTGGAAGAAGACCTGTAATTGTGATGTCAAACAATAAAAATAACAAAAATTGCGACTATATCAACGTAGTTCCGTTGACTCATTGTGTAAAAAGGTCTTTTTTGCCAACACACGTAACCATATCTGTTGATGATTGTAGCTTTTTAAAATGCAATAGCCAGTTCTTAGGAGAACTATATCAGCCAATTGGAAAAGAAGATTTTTATGAAGAAAATTACCTGGGGCATATAGAAAATGGTGACTTGATGGAAAAATTTGGAAATGCTATAATGAATCATATATCTAATTGAAAGGATATGGTGAATTATATGTTTAATGAGCTAGTTAAATATGATTTTATTAACACAATAAATGGTGATAATTTAAAAGCACTTTATATTGGATTATTTAACAGAACAGAAGAATATGAGTCGTTTATAAATAAGGATGTTGCAACATTAAATTTGTCTGAAATAATTGAATGCTGTGTTTTAATGGTTAAAAATGATAATGTTTTTATAAACGCAACAAGCTTAAGGGCAAAAATTTATAGACTGGGTGCGTATTCAAAATGGTATAAAGAAAAATTTCCAGAGCATCCGGCAGGATGCTATACAGAATTAAGAACAGAAGATTATAATATGATCCTTAGCAATACACAAAAAGATTTGACTGAATTAGATGTTAAGGATTTTACAGAACATTTAAATTATAATCAAGATAAGTTTTTAATATCGGCTCCATTTTATGGGTTAGGTTCAAGAGATATAACCGACATACTATATTTAAAATGCTCTGATTTTGATTTTAATACTAATACAGTAAGATTACAAACAAATGACTGTTTAGAACTTCCTGAATATGTAATGGAATTTGCAAAGGGAAAGGCTGATGTAACATTACAAAGTGACAGCTATTTTATAACTAAAGTATGGAAAGGAGTTGGGCAACCATTTACAAAGAATTCGATATACAGGTTATACACCGGAAGGCTAAGAAAAGAATTAGGGTATGATAAATTATCTTTGCCTGTTCTTATACAGTTTGGCTTGCGGAATGAAATTAAAAAGATCGCTATAGAAAATATCGGTAAGATGTCTGTTCCTCAATTATATGAAAGTGGCGCATTAGATGATGTATTAAAAAAATATCACAAGGATAAAAATAATGCATATAGATTACTTATGGATTTTGGTACATTTACTGATATTGACAAAAACTAAAAATAGAATATAATTTTTATTAAAGACGAACAAACGTTCGAATGTGCTTTTATATTATTCGAACATAACGGATCTTAAATAAAAATAATAACCTAAGGAGAAAAGGCAGAATGGGAATAAATAAGTTTGAAACATTATTAAAGTTAGTAGAGGCTATGAATTTATCTTTAACTTATGAGGAAGAATGTCTTGGAAGAGTAATGCTTATATCCATAGAGAATTATGGATATAAGTTATACTGCCAAAATGGTGTGAAAGATATTATTATTAACGATACATACAATATTGATATTACAAGAAATGGTACGCTTAGTTATGCTGTGACTTTAAATAGCGGAGGTGATATAAAAAGAATTTTTTTCATGTAGTATATTGACATAACCTAAAAATACGAATATGATCGGTTCATCAGATAGAAAGTTATTTTTTTTATAAAAATCAATGATAATTAACTAAAATCTGATGAAACTTATCATTTTGTACGAAAGGAGGCAGCCATGTAAATACAGGCGTTGTAAATTTTGGAAGATACTGAATACAAAGACATCTGTATGTGTAAAAAGTGTAATACCATATTTGAGTTTAGAGATGCTAAAAAAGTGAATATAAGAAAAATAGCAAGTAGCATTATATTTGATTATGGATGTCCAAATTGCGGTAGTAGCAATTACACTCACATTAGTAACAGATGGAGACTAGATTATGTAAATATTACGTAAGCTTAAAAAAATAGGAGGGAAAGAATGAAAATTATATCTTGCGATGGAAATGAATTTTCGTCAGAAAAAGAATGTAGAAGATATGAGCTTTTGCTGAGTAAAAATGACAGAAAGAAAAAACTTAGAGAAATTAATGATATGTTTGAGGACATCATCAAATTAGTAGACGAATATTGTGATGATTTTAATGTAGACAAAACAAACGTGGAATTTTACGTAAAACGAGACGACAACATGGTTATTAATGGATTTGGTGTTACTGATAGTGAATTGAAAAAAGCAGAAGCATCTGAAGAACCATTATTGATAAGTAGTAATACAGAATACAATAATGACGAAGACAACAAAAATGAAGTCTTACAAACTATCTTAGATGTTATGAGGGCTAATTTTAATGTTTAATAATTAATTTAGAAAGGAAATTTATAAATGGGATTTGTAGTACAAAAAGCTGTAAGAGAAAAAATTTACACAAAAATTGCCTTAATGGCTCCGTCAGGAGGTGGAAAAACATATTCCGCTCTTAGACTAGCAAAGGGAATGAAAAATGCACTTGAGAAAATTACAGGAAAGAAATGTAAGATTCTTATGGCAAACACAGAGGGAGCAAGGGGAAGATATTATGCAGATGAGTTTGAATACGATATTGTAGATTTGACGCCGCCTTATAATCCGGAACAGTTTACAGACGTAATTAAGTTCGCAATATCAGAAGGATACGATATCTTGTTAATGGATAGCACATCTCCTGAATGGGATGGAAAAGGAGGATGTTTAGAGCTGCAGCAAAAAGCCGGAGGAACTTATCAGGCATGGGCAAAAATTACACCAAGACACGAAATGTTTATTAATGAACTCGCAACGAGTCCAATTCATATTATCGCTACTATGAGAGGCAAAGATCAGTACGAAATTGAAAAAGATGAAAAAGGAAAGACAAGTGTAAAAAAACTTGGTGTAGGAGCCAGACAGAGAGACGGATTTGAGTATGAGTTTACATGTACTTTCACAGTAGATCAGAAGACACATATGGCTGAGCCACAAAAAGACAATACCCATATCTTTGAAAACGATACAGCTACATTATTGACTGAGAATCACGGAGAAAGAATTATTAAATGGGCAAATGAATCAGATAAAGAACCTGAAAAAAGAAATGAAAACACTTCTTTTGTTGTAAATGCAAATAATCCAGAAAATGATTATATTTCTGATGAAGAATTATTAGTATCTACAAAAAAAGAAATTATGTCATTAGCAACAGTACTCACAAAGACAGACAAAAAAGATGATGCTATTGCAATTATGAAGGAATATGATCCTGCAGCTAATCCAAATAGGATTAAAGATGTCAATAAGGCAAAAGAGTTACTTGAAAGATTACAGAAATTAGGAGAATAACATGAATAAAGTAGAACTCGTTGGAAGATTAACAAGAGATGTTGAGATAAGAACAACAGAAAGTGGAACTGTTACAGCTAGATTTTCAATTGCTGTAAGTAGAAGATTTAAAAATGCGGAAGGTGTTTATGAAGCGGATTTTATTAATTGTGTAGCATTTGGTAAAACAGCAGAATTTATTGGAAAATATTTCTCTAAAGGCTCAATGATTGGTGTAACCGGACGTATCCAGACAGGAAACTATACGAACAAAGACGGTCAGAAAGTATATACAACAGATGTTGTTATAGAGGAATGCGAGTTTGTTACAGGCAAAAGTGACAACAACAATACTACAAAATCAGAAGACCCGATAACACCTGATTTTGTAGATGTTCCTGCTGATACAGACGAAGAACTTCCTTGGAACTAATTAAATGAGTGAGTACGGTTTTATTATAGATTCGATGAAATGGTCGTACTCAAGATTAAGCTCTTTTCATACTTGTAAGTTTGGATGGTATACACAGTATATAGAATGTGTCAAAGGCGAACAGAACGCAATGAGCCAGTATGGTAGCCTTTGCCACAAAATACTGGAGCTGTATGCAAACGGAGACCTATTAGCATTTCAATTAACAGATTATTTTACAGAACATTTTAATACAGATATTACTTATGACTTTCCCAAAAATAAATATGTTGATATTAGAGAGTCATATTTCAAAAAAGGAGTGGACTTCTTTGATAACATTGATTTAGTTTTAGATGATTATGAAATTTTAGGTGTTGAAAAAGAAGTCCATTTCACTATAGATGGAAAAGAATTTGTAGGATATATAGATTTGTTGCTAAAAGACAAGATTACAAAAGAGATAATCATACTCGACCATAAATCAGCGGATATTAAATTCAAAAAAGACGGCACTGTAAGTAAAACAGATATTGGCAAAGTTGAAGGATTTAAACATCAACTTTATCTATATAGCATAGCTATAAAAAAAGAATATGGGGAATTTCCTAAAAAACTTATATGGAATCTATTCAAAGAAAGACGTTATTTAACAATAGATTTCGATGAAGAGGAGTACAACAGCTCTATTGAGTGGGCAAAAGAAACAATAAAGCAAATAAATGACGAGTTTATATGGGAACCAAATCCTGATTATTTTTTTTGCTATAACATTTGTAACTATAGAAATTGCGCATGTCAATACAAACCTAAATTGTATAGCGCAAAGAAAAAGAAAAGTGAGTGAATGTATGCTTATTGAAAAAGAAAAAATTCAAGAAGCAAAAGAAAAACTTGGTGACAGAAATGCGGAGCTAATTGTTGAAATATTAGACGTAAAAGATTATGACGAGAGAAATAAGAAAGCTCCGTGTCCGTTTCACCACGAAGACCATGCTTCGTGGATTTATAATCCTAAAAAATATTGTTTTCACTGCTTTGGAGCATGTGGAAAAAACACAGATATTATAGACGCCCTAATGAGTAAGGGAATGAATTATTTAGATGCATGTGAAGAATTATTTAAAATTGCAGATATTCCGTATGCATTTGGAGAAAAAGGCGTAAAAACTAGAAGCCAATATAGATACCCAAAAGAGGTAATCTCATTTGATAATTCACAAGCCTATGCCTATCTTAAAAAAAGAGGTATTTCTCAGGATATAGCAGATGAATGCGACATAAGGCAAGATGAATACGGAAACATAGTCTTTAACTACTATGATCTTAATAATGTTTTAACTATGGTTAAGTATAGACCGTCGCATAAGGTCGATCCTGGTCATCCTAAAATGTGGTTTCAGAAAGATACTGATAATGCAAATCTGCTTTGGCATATGAATAAAGTCAATCCAAGAGAACCATTGTTAATTTGCGAAGGTGAGATTGACCTAATGGCTGCAATGGAATCTGGATATAAAAATGTTGTATCAGTATCTAATGGTGCAGGGACATTTAAATGGATTGAAACATGTTGGGAGTTCTTAGAGCAATTTGATTCAATTATTATAGCATCAGATAACGATGAAGCAGGAATGAAAATGCGAAAAGAGTGTATTTACAGATTAGGCTCTTGGCGAACAAAAGTAATGGATATACCTGAAACTTACACAACGCCTGAAGGTAAAACTATCCATGTGAGTGACATTAACGAAATGATGTATTGGTATGGCAAAGATGCTGTTCTTGATGCAATTATACACGCAAAGGATACTCCTATACCAGATGTAGAATCGTTTGGAGATGTTGACGAAGTATCTATTTATGATATGGATGGTGTGGAAACAGGGTTTAATGAGCTAGATAAGGAATTAATAAAATTATTTTATGGCACATTAACAATTATATCTGGTCGCCCTGGTTCTGGAAAAAGTTCTATGGTTAATCAATTGATAGCAGAGGCTATTGATAATCAAGTTCCAGTGTTTTTATATTCACAAGAAATGATGAATTCAATGTTAACTAATTGGTTTAATCTGAATGTTGCTGGTGTAAGACATATAAGAAAAAAAATAACAGAAGACGGAAAAACATTTTATTTTGTGGATAACGAAGCAAAAAACGGAATAAAAGAATGGGCAAAAGATTATTTGTACCTATATAAAGACGACGCTCCAAATGGCGCAGAAGAAATTATGAAAACAATGGAAGATTGTGTAAGAAAGATGGGCGTAAAGCTTATTGTTTTAGATAATCTTATGATGATAGACCTTAAGTGCGACACAGATGGGACTAACAAAGCCCAAACAGATTTTGTTAATGATTTAATTGCTTTTTCACGCAAATATAATGTTGCAGTAATTTTGGTCGCACATCCGAAGAAAACTGCCGAAATGCAATCTGACATAGGAATGTATGATATTGCAGGATCATCAAACATAATTAATTTAGCCATGAGAAGTATTGGATTAAGAAGAGTATCTAAAAGAGAAAAAGAAGATATGAAGTCAGAATTTGGTAAATACAATGTTGTCCTTACGATTATGAAAGATAGAATATTGGGCAAAGCAGATGTACAAATAGGACTATTTTATGATATTCAGTCACGTAGATTTTTTACAAATTATGATGAGTATGCACGTCAATATTGTTGGGATTCCAAAATATATGACAAGCCAATACCAATTCCTGAATGTTTAATAAATAAAGCCGATAAAGAGGTGTTTGGAGAGGAGGCTGGTTGATGAGTAATAATTATATTGCATACCATTTACATTCTGATTATAGTTTAGGGGATTCTACTACTGATTATAGACTATATATTGAAAAAGCAGTCAGTCTTGGACAAAAAGCAATTGCATTTACTGAGCATGGAAATGTTTACAACTGGGTAAATAAAAAAATGGCTTGTGACAAGGCTGGTATAAAATATATACATGGTGTTGAAATCTATCTTACACGTACAAACGATGAAAATGAAAGAGTAAGAGATAATTATCATACAATTCTTCTTGCTAAAAACTTAGATGGTGTAAAAGAGATTAACTCACTTGTGTCACTTTCAAATCGTAAAGATCATGTATATTATAACCCACGAATAACATTTGATGAATTTCTTGGAATCTCAAACAATGTTATAAAAATTAGTGCATGTATAATGTCTCCACTTGCACAGTTAGATAAAGAAGACCCATACTTTATGAAACTTGCAAGAAAATATGACTATTTTGAAGTCCAGCCGCATGTAGACTTTCAAGAGCAGATGTTCTATAACTTAGAACTTATGGAGTTAGCGAACAAGTTAAATAAGCCTTTAATAGCAGGCACAGATACCCACAGCCTGAATGCTTACAAAGCAGAATGCAGACAGCTATTGTATGATGCCAAAAAGAAAGACTATGAGAATGAACTAGATTTAACATATAAATCATATGATGAGCTTGTATACATGTTTAAGAAGCAAAATGCATTACCGGAATATGCATACTTGCAAGCTATTGAAAATACAAATCGTATGGCTGACACGGTTGAAAGCTTTGAACTTGATACAAGTTTTAAGTATCCAATACTTCATGGGTCGGCTGAAAAAGATGAGCAAATATATTTTGAAAAAATAGACAAACTCTTGGAGCAAAAAATAAAAGACGGAGTTATTCCAGAAAGTCAAAGAGAAGGATTTAATAAAGCTATTGAAGAAGAAAAGCGAGTATTTCACAAAATTGGAATGTCCGGTTTCATGCTTTCTATGTCAGAAATGATTGAATGGGCAAAGGATAATGATATTGCCGTTGGTAATGCTCGTGGTTCTGTTGGCGGCTCAAGAGCAGCATATGTGACAAATATAATAGACCTTAATCCGGAAACGTGGGGAACTGTATTTTCACGTTTTGCTAATGAAGACCGTAAAGAATTAGGTGACATCGACGTTGATGTGGCACCACGAGACAGATGGAAAGTTTACAAACATATAATAGATAGATTTGGTCAAGAGAAGACATCTTATGTTTTGGCAATAGGCACTATGGCTGAATTGGGTACGATAGATGAAATTGGACGTGGTCTTGATTTTAGATGGCGGAAGAGAAATGGTGTTGATATAAAATCTAAAGATGTAGAAATGAAAAGTCCGTATCATCTTAGAAAAATTGCAGAAGTAAAGGAGCTGTATAAAGAAAATCCTGACGAAGCGAAAAAGAAATATCCGAAAATATTTTATTATTTTGACGGCATGGTTAACACGAAGATTTCACGCTCTGTTCATCCTGCAGGTATTATTGTAAGTCCAATCACAATAAGAGATAATTATGGAACTACATTTGGCAAAGATCCTGATACTGGCGAGGAAAAAGAGATTATCCAGATTGATATGGATGCTTGCCATGAGGTAGGGCTTGTAAAATATGATATTCTTGGACTTAAAAATGTGCAGATTATATACGATGCTTGTAAATTAGCAGGTATTAGATATCCAAAATCACACGAGATTGATTGGTACGATCAAGCAGTTTGGCAGGATATGGTAAGAAGTCCAATAGGTGTATTTCAATTTGAGGGTAAAGAAAAAATTGCTCTCGTTAAACTTAGTGAACCTAGAAATCTAGGGTGTACATTACACGCTTAGGAACTATAGGAAATGATAGTTAAGTAATGTGCTAACAGGGGAAACATAGCAAGTTAAGTTGATGTCAATCCTGTGGGAAGTTTATTTTTTATTATTTAGTCTCCATTATAAAAAAGGAGATGAGTTGTATTAATCAGAAACATACATATAAAATAGGTGATACATACGGAATTTTAAAGCTTATCGAATTATATAGAAATAAAAATGAAAATAATCGCTTATATGCAAAAGTAGAATGTACCAAATGTCATAAAATAAGATGTTTTAGAGCATCACAATTATTTGATTGTAAATGTACTAGCTGTATGTGCCAATCAAAGAATGGATGCGATAACAATCATAAATTGTATTCTGTATACTACAATATGCTTGACAGATGCTCAAACAAAAACTGTCATGCTTATAAAAATTATGGCGGAAGAGGCATTACTATATGTGACGAGTGGAAATATAAAAACGGATATAAGAATTTTTATGAGTGGGCTTTAAAAAATGGTTATAAAGACGGGTTGTCTATAGATAGAATTGACAATGATGGTAATTACGAGCCTGCAAATTGTCAATGGATAACTAAGTATGAAAACTTAGCAAAAGCAAATAAAATAAATAAACGCAGACATAATAATAAAGGGTTAAAGTATTATGCTGTTAGCCCAAACAACGAATATTACGAATTTGAATTTGCATCTGAGTTTGCTAGAGAACATAATTTGCGAGCTGGTACTATTAGAAAGGCTGCAAATAATAAGAAGAAATTAAAAAACGGATGGAAATTTGGATTCGTAGAATAGACTAAATAATAAAGAATAAAAACCTCAATCGACTATCGAAAGCAACTGATAATGAGAAATACATTATATAGTTAAGTGAGTAGAGTACATATATAGTGAAATTCTATATATGGAAGTGCTAAGCATTTGTATTTTGGTAAAAGAAATATAAATGAAGATATAGTCAGTGCTGATAGAAATATCAGAGTATTACGAATTTTGCTTTTACATGTCTGAAAAAATTTAAGTGCAAATCTTTATATGATATGTCACTTGTTACCGCTGCAATAAGACCATCGGGTGAGTCGTATAGGGACGACTTACTTGCACATAAACCATATAAAAACCCTTCTCCAATTATAGACGAACTACTAAAAGATAACAACGGATATTTAGTTTATCAGTGCGACACAATTAAATTTCTTACACAAATTTGTGGATTGTCTGGTAGTGAAGCAGATAATGTGCGTCGCGCAATAGGACATAAGGATGAGGAAAGATTAAACATGGCGCTGCCAGCTATTCTTGATGGATATTGTAATAAATCACAGATGCCAAGAAATATAGCAGAAGAAGAGGCTAAGAAATTTATTCAAATAATCAAAGATTCAGCGCGCTATCAATTTGGAATGAATCATAGTTTGGCATACTGTATGATTGGATATATATGTGCTTATCTTAGATACTATTATCCTTATGAATTTATAACTGCATATCTTAGCAATGCTGAGACGCAAGAAGACCTTAGAAATGGAACTGGGTTAGCAAAAATATATGGAATTAAAGTTTCTGATATAAAATTCAGATATTCTAACGCAGATTTTTCATTTAATAAGGAAGAGAAGACGATTTCAAAGGGTATAGCATCAATTAAATTTATGAATGCCACATGTGCAAATGATTTATATAAGCTAAGAAATAATAATTATGAAAACTTCTGGAAGCTTTTATGTGATATAAACACAAAAACATGTACAAATTCAAAGCAATTAGGCATCCTTATAGACCTCGATTTCTTTTCTGAATTTGGTAATGCAAATAAATTACATGAATATATAAAAATGTACGATTTGCTTAATGGTGGGAACGCAAAGAGTGTTTCTTATTTGAAAGTCTCTAAATTGTTTGATACTAATTATAACAAAATAATTAGTATTATTAATAAGTACGGCAACAACAAAAGGAAAGATGGTACTGAAAAGCTGTCTTACACAATTACAAACATGAGCGAACTTATAAGTGAGCTTATTAGGGATATTGAAATAAGAGACATTCCTGACAGAACAATGAAAGAAAAAATTTCTGCACAACAAGAATACTTAGGGTATGTAAATATTGCTACCGGTGATGTTAATGATAAATATAAGTTAATAATCACAAGTAAACCAAAACCAATGATTGGCAAGACAGGCGGTGTTTTTGCATATGCATTTTCCGCAAAATCTATATGGTCTGGAAAGGATTCAAATTTAAATATAAAACCAGAGGTACTTATGAAAAATATTTTCAAAGAAGGAGATATTATTAACGTGGAAAAGATAAATGCAAATAATAAAGGATATTGGTATGTGTGGAATTATAAAATTTTGGAGTAAATATGGAAGACGGAATATATAGAGCGAAGTATATTGGAAAAAACAACAAACACACTAAACAATGGAGATATATATAAAATTTCTGTTGAGAATGGTAAGTATACTTATAATTTTGAGATATTGCAGAATTTAACAAAGAAGATTTCTGTTGAAATAACAGTAAATTATTCTAGTCAAATTAGCATTTACAATAATTGGAAAGATGTGATAAAAGATGATTTACTTGGATAATAATGCTACTACAAAACCATACGACGAGGTATTAGATACTATTATTGCGTCACTTAGAAATGACTGGTATAATCCATCGTCCAATAACACAGAATCAAAAAAAGTGAAAGATAAAATTTGCACAGCCAGAGCAACGATTGCGAAAACAATAAATGCAAATCATGAAGAAATCTATTTTACATCTGGAGGATCAGAAGCCGATAGTTGGGCAATAAAATGTATTGATAATGTTAAAGCTATAATAACTACCAATATTGAACATTCTGCCGTTTATAAGTCAGCAGAATATATGAAAAATAAAGGAATTATTGTAAAAATACTTAATGTTGATAAGCTTGGGTTTATCTCATTAAAACAATTAGAAAACGAGTTAATTGAGTGTAGATCGTGTCTAAACGACGGTGAAAAAGTACTGGTTTCGATTATGTATGCCAATAACGAAATAGGAACAATAAATGATATAAAAGGAATTTCTGAAATAGTACATAGTTTTGACGATACGTACCTTCATACAGACGCTGTTCAGGCATATGGACAGATTAATATAGATGTAAAATCTTTAAATGTCGATTTATTAAGCGCTTCCGGACATAAAATTGGCGCTCCCAAAGGAATCGGCTTCCTATATATAAAAGATGGCGTAAAAATACATCCTTTAATTAATGGTGGCAAACAAGAGAATGGCTTAAGAGGTGGAACAGAAAATGTTCCATATATACTTGGTATGGCTAAGGCATCTGAAATGATAAATACGTCTTTCAGTTCAATTAAAGAGTTACTTAGAAATTATTTGATAATGAGGCTACTGGAAATTGACGGGTCGGTTGTAAACGGAAGCAGGACGTCGAGCTTATACAATAATATAAGTATATCTTTTAAGGATATAAATGGTGAAAGCTTAGCATACACACTGCAAAATAAAGGATATATAGTTTCAAATGGCTCAGCGTGTAACGCAGGAGTATCAAGTAGTAGAGTATTGGACGCTATAGGTCTTCCAGATGAGTATAAATTTGGTACTATTCGTATAGGACTTGAGTTTCCTAATATAAATAAGTATTCATCAACAGACCAGTATTTAGACGCGTCAAAAGCTATCTTTAAACAATATGACGAATTTGTTAATATATTAAAAGAATGTGTTGGGTTATTAAGGGAGATACAATAACGTATCTCCCGATGCTTGATCTTGGAGGTATCTATGGGAAGTGCAAAAGATGAATTTATTACAATGTATTTAAACTCAATTATTGAGAGATTTCACGGAGAAGACTTAAAGTTTTTAAAAGATAAGTTTTGGATGGTCACATATAATTTTTCTGTCGAAGAGATAAAAACAACTGAGCTTAGCGTTGTAAATGGTGAAACTACTGCTGCGTTGCTTGAATATTTTAGAATAGGGAAAATAAGTAGCGGAAAAACAGAGGACACAGTTGAGCAATATAAAAGAGTAGTATACCAGCTATGTGATTTTTGTAGAAAAGAAATAAACTTAATAACAACAGACGACGTTTTATCTTTTATGGCGAAATATAAAGAAATCCATAACGTGAAAGACTCTACGATGGACTGCAAGAGAAAATATTTATCATCTGTATTTTCATATCTGTATAAGCATAGGAAAATCAAAGAAAATCCTATGGATTTAATTGAGCCGGTAAAATATAGAAAATGTGTAAAAATACCATTATCAGATGAAGAAATTGAGCTACTCAAAATCAATTGCGGTTCTGCGAGAGACCTTGCAATATTCCAATTTGCACTAGATACGGGGGTCAGAGTAAGTGAATTGTGCGGCATTAACCTTTGCGATATAGATTTTAGAAGATATAATTGTAAAGTACTTGGAAAAGGTAATAAGGAGAGGACTGTTTCGTTCTCAGGCAAAACAATGATGAGAATCAACGATTACCTTAAAACTAGGAACGATGTAAAGTTTGATGGAGCGTATATACAATTTCAAGACAATACACCTTTATTTAAATCATTCAAGGGTGGAGATAGGATTCATAAAGGTGGAGTTGAGAGTATGATGAGGAAAGTTGGCAATAAAAGTGGAGTTGTTAGAATACACCCTCATTTACTACGAGCCACTTTTGCGACAAGATTAGCAGAAAAAGATACTGACATTGGAATTATCGCAAAACTTTTAGGTCATAGCGACTTAGGAAGTATAGATAGGTATGTGCTTATAGATCAAGCAAAAATTGAACAGACTGTTAGACAGAAAGGCTTTTGCTCATAATAAAAAATAGTATTGACATAACCAATTATTAACAGTATGATCGCTATATCAGGAACAGTTATTTTTTTTATCTCAGCCAATGATAATTAACTAAAATATCATGCTGTTTTAAATGATAAATAACTAACCTGATATAGAAATAGTATGAGAGGGTGAATGAGACATTAATAACATCAAAGAACAATTACATATTGAAGAGATTGACAAAAATACGGCTGTTGAATTTATTCAAAAGTATCACTATTCAAAGATACTTCCAAGAATAACAAAACATTATTTAGGATTCTTCATTAATGACAAACTCCTTGGTGTGGTTACACTTGGATGGGGTACACAACCATTGCAGACAATTAAAAAAATATTCAATGAAGAAAATGTAAAGACAACTGATTACTTGGAAATCGGTAAAATGTGTTTTTTACCAGAAATGAATGATACAAAATGTTTTGGAAGTATTGTAGTTTCAAAATTAGTCAAATGGATGAAAGAAAATACTGATTGTATGTTTCTTTACACATTAGCAGATGGAATCATGGGAAAGTGTGGATATGTATATCAGGCAAGTAATTTTGCATATATTGGTAGCTTTAAGACTTCCGTATATATGGATAGAACTACTGGGGAGAAAATTCATCCAAGAAGCGCAAAAGAACTTCTGAAAGAAAATGCACGATTTTCTGGTAAAGAGAAAGTATTTTGGCTAACGCAAGATTTTTGCGAATACAAAGGTATTGATAAGATTAATGGAAAGATGTTTCGATATATTTATCCATTAAATAAGGACGGAAAGAAAATGCTTAAGAAATTGCTAGGCGATAATAAGCCACAAAATCCAAAAGATGAAGATTTAATTTTTGAAAAGCGTATTTCTTCAGGCAAATATGAAAAAATATCACAGCCACAATTTAATATGAACTGTTTTCAATATAATTACCAAAAATATTAACAAGCTTAATGAGTTTGGCAATTATATTGGGATAGAAAAAAAGGAGATTTCTACAAGTGGTAAAGACGAGAATTAATTATATTTCAGACGGTTGGACTCGCATTAAGAACCATTGCAGAACAACTGTTAATAAAGAATTTTCAGAGAAGTATCCAAGCGACACATTCAAAGAAAGACTTCTAATTGCTGAGCATTCGCCAATTAGATGTCTTGAGGTCGATTGGAGCTGGGAGCATATTAAATACTGGGTTAGCACAGAAATGTCACGTCATAAATACGAAAAATTTATCTCAACACAAAGAGACGACAGAACGAATAGTGATATTAGTAGAGATGATGCGGAACAAGGTACACCTGTAAATTATGATGGATATGCTAACTCTCAGAATCTTATAGATATGGAAAGAAAACGTTTATGCTATCAAGCCACGGATGAAGCAAGGGAATGTGCTGAGAGTTTAAAAACCGAATTAAAAAAATATGAACCAGAACTGTCATCTGTGTTAGTGCCTAATTGTATATATAGAGGAGGCTGTCCTGAAATGCAAATGTGTAAAAATGTATTTTGGATTAAATTCCTAGATTATTGCAGTAAAAATAGCCTACCACTAGACACAATAAAACAGCGATACGATGCTTACAACAAAATGTTTTATGAAGAGAGAGGATAATAAGTAAATGACACTTCAAGAATATAATATGCTTTTGGAGAAATCTCTTGAAGATCAGGAAAAGACAATGAGCGACAATGTTAATCATCCAGCGCACTATAATAGTGGAAGCATTGAATGCATTGACGCAATGATTTCTGCATATGGAGAAGAAGTTGTTGCTAATTTCTGTATGTGTAATGCCTTTAAATACATATGGAGATTCAATAATAAAAACGGTATTGAAGATGTTAATAAGGCATTATGGTATTTAAATAAAATGAAAGAATTACAAAATAAACAAAAGGAGAAATAAATGAAAAAGAAAAAATTTCTGTTAGCCTTAATGATGGCAACAAGTATTGTCTGTGTGCCCTCTGCGGTGGCAGAGGCATGTGTAAATAACAATTATAAATCCGCTTGCATGGATACAAATATGTATGCAGGAATTAGCAATATGATGTCTGTAGAACTAAATAAGGAATATACAGAGCCGATGCTAATGTACACTAATAAAACAACACAACTGTTAAATAAAGACTTATCAGTTGTGGATAATGTATTTCCTAATGTAGCATTTGAAACATTTGAAATAGACAATGGATATTCAATGGTTAAGCTATCTGGTATAGATGAGTTTTATTATATCAAATCTGAATATTTATCAGAGACCAAGTCTAAAATAGAAGACCTTAATAGATGGAATATATCTCTTACAAAAGAGGAGATGCAGCTTTTAGCTAATATTGTATGGGTAGAAGCAAGGGGCGAATCCGACGAAGGTAAACAGGCTGTTGTAGAAGTAGTTTTTAATAGAATGGTTTCTGACAAGTATCCAGATGACTTATATTCAGTATTAAGTCAGTCAAATCCAACACAATTTTCATCATGGAAATTGAGAGATAAAGCCTCTCCAACAGATGGCGAATACCTAGCTATAATGAATGTAATGTATGGAAATACAAATATATTGCCAATTGAATGTGACAAATTTTCTACAAAACCACAAACGAAAAATATCGTAGCAACTATTGGCAATCATTATTTTTGTATATAAGAGGTTTATTTATGAATGATTTTAATATAGAAGAATTTGCAGAGTGGGCGTTCACATCTGTAACGATTATGATAGCAGTCAAGCTTACAGGCTCTCCTTCGTGTTTATGGGCGTTTTTATTCCCGGTTCTAACATCAATATTAAAAAATTAAAGGAGAACATAAATGCTTAAGACGATTAAAAGAGATTGCAGCTTAGATGATTTTAAAGAAGAAAAAATATCAAATGCTATTCTTATGGCTATGAAAAATGGTTCTGGAATTATAGAGCCAGATATTGCAAAAAAAATTGCAAACGAGATTAAGGAAGAAAATAAAGATAAAGAAGAAATAAGCGTATCTGATATAGAAGCACTTGTGTTTAAAAAATTGATAGAAAATAGACAGATTTTAACGGCAAGAGCTTATGAAGGGTATAGAAGTATTCGTGAGTTTCAGAGAGAAAACGAGAATACTACAGACGAAGAAATCTTTAGACTAATAGAAGATCAAGACGAATACTGGAAAGATGAAAATGCAAATAAAAATCCAGTATTGAATCCCACAAAAAGAGATTACATGGCTGGCTCTGTTAGTACAGACATAACAAAGAGATATTTACTTTCGCCAGAAATAGTACAGGCTCATTTGCTTGGATTATTGCATTTTCACGATGCTGATTATTTCGCACAGCATATGAATAACTGCGGATTAGCTAATTTAGATGACATGCTTCAAAATGAAACGGTAATTAGCGAAACATTAATACAAAAACCACATAGCTTTTCTACTGCATGCAATATTGCAACACAGGCTATAGCGCAGATTGCTAGTAACCAATATGGAGGGCAGAGTATTTCCCTAGCACATCTTGCTCCATTTGTTGATGTGAGTAGAAAATCAATTAGAAAAAAAGTGACAGAAGAATTATATGATAACGGATTAATTAGCGAATATAATGAACATTATGCAGAAGTTACTCACATTACGGATAAACGATTAAAAGAAGAAATTGAAAAGGGCGTTCAAACAATTCAATATCAGCTGGTCACACTTATGACAACGAATGGGCAAGCACCTTTCATCACGATTTTTATGTATCTCAACGAAGCAAAGAACGAACAAGAGAAAGCTGACCTAGCAATGTTGATTGAAGAAATGCTTCATCAGAGAATTCAGGGTGTAAAAAACGAAGATGGCGTTTATATTGCACCTGCATTTCCAAAGCTTATTTATGTATTAGAAGAGGATAATATTACAGAAGATTCAAAGTATTGGTATCTTACAGAATTGGCAGCTGAATGTTCATCTAAAAGACTTGTTCCTGATTATATTTCTGAAAAGATGATGCTTGAATTAAAAGGTGATGTTTACACTTGCATGGGATGCAGATCGTTTCTTACAGTAGATAGATTTACAGATAAGGCAGGAAATATTGCAAATGCAAAAAATTTTGAACCAAACAAACATAAATATTACGGACGTTTTAACCAAGGTGTCGTAACAATTTCACTTCCGGACATTGCGTTGTCATCCAATGGAGATTTTAATAAATTTTGGGAGATTTTTGAGGAAAGAACAGAATTATGCCATAAAGCACTTAGAGCAAGACACGAGAGGTTGCTTGGCACATCTTCTGATGTAGCACCTATTTTATGGCAACATGGGGCATATGCAAGATTAAAGAAGCATGAAAAAATTGACAGACTTCTTTATGATGGTTATTCTACAATTTCACTTGGATATGCTGGTTTGTATGAATGTGTAAAATTTATGACAGGTCATTCTCATTCTGACGAAGGAGTAGGAGAAGAGTTTGGATTAAAGGTAATGCAAGCGTTAAATGATAAGTGTAATAAATGGAAAGAATTTGAGAATATTGATTATAGTTTGTACGGAACTCCATTGGAATCCACAACTTATAAATTTGCAAAATGTCTTAAAGCTCGATTTGGTGAAGATATTTTTATTAAGTTAGATGGTTTTGACAGGAACTATATTACAAACTCGTACCATATTCCAGTTTTTGAACATATTACGGCATTTGAAAAACTAAGAATTGAATCAAAATTCCAAAAATTAAGTCCTGGAGGCGCAATTTCATACATCGAAGTACCGAACATGAGTCATAATATTCCTGCACTATTAGAAGTTATCAAATTTATTTATAACACAATTATGTATGCAGAAATTAATACAAAAAGTTGTTATTGTGAAAAATGTGGATTTGATGGTGACATACCGCTTATAGCAGACGATAATAATAAACTTAAATGGGAATGTCCTAATTGTGGCAATACTGATAATACAACAATGGATATTGCATTTAGAGTTTGTGGTTATATTGGAACTTCTAAAAACGGCGGCAATCAAGGACGATATGGTGACATTCATGACCGTGTTTATCATCTGGATGATACAGAATATACGGAGGGTTAATCATGAGATATTCACAAATTAGGTCTTTAGATATTTCAAATGGAGAGGGCGTTGGTGTCGCCCTCTTTGTACAAGGTTGTAATTTAAGATGTAAAAACTGCTTCAATTCTGAAACATGGGATTTTAATGGCGGCATGGAATGGACGGAAGAAGTAAAAAATAAGTTCATGGAATTAATAAATAAACCGTATATCACACGAGTTTCTATATTAGGAGGAGAGCCACTTGCTTATAAAAACGTTAATGACGTCTTAAATATAGTAAATGAAATCCGTATTTCCTTTCCTGAAAAAACTATCTGGCTATATACTGGGTATAATTTTGATCTTTTAAAATCCAGATACAATGAATACAAATATACTCCATTTGCAGCAAATGCAGATGAGTGGCTTACACGATGGGAGATAATTTCTAATGTAGATGTACTTGTAGATGGAGAATATATAGATGAGCAGAAAGATCTTACATTGAAGTGGAGGGGTTCAAAAAATCAACGAGTAATTGATGTAAAACATTCTCTTGCTCAGAACAAAATGGTTTTATATTGTGAATAAAAGGAGAAAAGTTAATTATGAAAATATTATTATATGTATATGGAGTTGTTGCTATTTGTACGTTTTTTATGTTTTTATATGTTAATGCAAGAATTTGTATTGTCGTAAAAGAGAAAAAAGATGAAAAAGGCATTGAGTGCAATAATTCATTTTCGATTATAAAAGTGTTAACCGTAATTTTATATGGCGCTATTATTGCAGTAATCCCATTACTAAACTTATTTATTTTAATTGGTATTATCGCCAATGGGTTTGAAATTGAAAATAGAGTATCTGATAGAATCATCGACAAAAACATACTTAAAGAAAAGAGAGATAACGAAATTAAAGAGTTAATTGATAAAATTATAGACGGTGAAAAAATTCAAATTATATATCATGCAGACATCGATCATATTAAAAAAATAACAAAAGGCGATTGGATTGATTTAAGAGCTGCCGACGATTATGAATTAAAAAAGGGAGAGTTCAAATTAATCAGTTTAGGTGTTTCAATGAAATTACCAGATGGATACGAAGCACATGTTGTACCAAGAAGTTCAACATACAAAAACTTTAAAATTCTTCAGACTAACTCTATGGGTATTATTGATAATTCGTATTCAGGTACTAATGACATTTGGATGTTTCCAGCATTAGCAACCGAAGATACAGTAATACATAAAAACGACAGAATCTGTCAATTTAGAATTATGCCAATTCAAAGAAATGTAACTTTTGAAGAAGTTGAAGAATTGGAAGGCGCAAATCGTGGTGGATTTGGTAGTACGGGAGTTAACTAAATAGGGGGTTTAATTTGAAAAATACTTATGATACAATGACAAAAGAACAACTCATGGAAGAATGTTTTAAAAAGGATATTGCCATAGAGGCATATTTAAATCAGATAAAAAATGATAAAAGCAATATGCTAACTAAGAGCGATATTATGGTACTATTTCATTGCGAGAACGACAAAGCCTTAAAGATACTTAAGATTATGTATCAGATGGGATATGGCAATAAAATAGGCAAAGAATATTATGTTTCTAAGAGTTCACAAGAAGATTTTGTTAATGATATGAAGGGTAAAGAAGTATCCATATAGTATTTTGATGGTTTTTGATATGTAGAAAATATCACTTTTAAATATCACTTTTTTAGTGTAAAATATAAGAAATACAGCATTTATGGGCACTGAATAGATTATTGTTAACAATCATATATTATACACAAAAGCATAGATAAAGTGGGTGATCTACATGGCAGAACTTTCATCAGAAGAATTAGAGAAAATCGTAAAAGAAGAGGACAATAGTATCAAACCAATGAAGGAGTTTGAGAGTCCCGAAAAATTATATCAGGAATTGATCGCCAGTGTCCGTAAGTATCATCCATCTACGGATATAAGTCTGATAGAGAAGGCATATAACATTGCATACGAGGCACATAAGGGGCAGGTAAGAAAATCGGGAGAACCATATATCATCCATCCATTGTGCGTTGCGATTATTTTAGCAGAGTTAGAGCTTGATAAAGAGACAATCGTAGCGGGACTTTTGCATGATGTGGTGGAAGATACCGTTATGACCGATGAGGAGATCAGGCAGGAGTTTGGTGCAGAGGTTGCACTGTTGGTAGATGGTGTCACAAAATTGGGACAGTTGTCCTACGATGCGGATAAGGTGGAAGTTCAGGCAGAGAATTTAAGAAAAATGTTCCTTGCCATGGCAAAGGATATCCGTGTGATCCTGATCAAACTGGCAGACCGCCTGCATAATATGCGGACACTGAAATACATGACGCCGGAGAAACAGAAGGAAAAAGCGCGTGAGACAATGGATATCTATGCGCCGATTGCCCAGCGTCTTGGTATTTCCAAAATTAAGATCGAATTAGACGATCTTTCTTTAAAATATTTAGAGCCGGAAGCATACTATGATCTGGTTCATCAGATCGCCCAGAGAAAAAGTGTCAGGGATGATTATGTCCAGAGCCTTGTGGAAGAGGTAAAAAAACATATCCACGAAGCCGGAATTCCGGCGCAGATCGATGGGCGGGCAAAGCACTTTTTCAGTATTTATAAGAAAATGAAGAATCAGGATAAAACGCTGGATCAGATTTATGATCTGTTTGCGATCCGTATTATCGTGGATTCCGTAAAAGACTGTTATGCGGCACTCGGCGTCATCCATGAGATGTATAAACCGATCCCTGGCCGGTTCAAAGATTACATTGCCATGCCAAAACCGAACATGTATCAGTCACTTCACACGACATTGATTGGACCGACCGGACAGCCGTTCGAGATCCAGATCCGTACCTATGAGATGCACCGCACTGCTGAGTACGGTATCGCCGCTCACTGGAAATACAAAGAGGCAAGCAATAATGGCGGTGCTGCAGCACCAATGACCGTTACCGAGGAAGAGAAGTTAAGCTGGCTGAGACAGATTTTAGAGTGGCAGAGGGATATGTCCGATAACAAAGAGTTTATGAGTCTGTTAAAAAGTGATCTCGACCTGTTTTCGGATACGGTTTTCTGCTTCACACCGACAGGAGATGTAAAAAACCTGCCAAACGGTTCTACGCCAATTGATTTTGCGTACAGCATCCATTCGGCGGTCGGAAACAAAATGATCGGAGCCAAAGTCAACGGAAAGCTTGTTCCGATTGATTATGTGATCCAGAATGGTGACCGGATCGAGGTGTTGACTTCTCAGAATTCCAAGGGACCAAGCCGCGACTGGCTGAATATTGTAAAGAGCACGCAGGCAAAGAATAAGATCAATCAGTGGTTCCGAAGTGAGTTGAAGGAAGAAAATATCGTAAGAGGAAAAGAACTGCTTGCATCCTGTTGTAAATCAAAGGGGATCAACCTTTCCGATATCAACAGACCAGAGTATCAGGATAAAATCATGCGAAAGTATGGTTTTCACGACTGGAATTCCTGCCTTGCAACTGTTGGTCATGGCGGTTTAAAAGAAGGTCAGATCGTGAACCGCATGTACGAGGAATATAAGAAAGACCACCTTGCACGTATTACAGACGAGGAAGTTCTTGAGACAATCTCCGAAAATAAAGAAAAAGTCCCGGAGAAAAAATCAAAGAGCGGTATCATTGTAAAGGGACTTTATGACGTGGCAGTCCATTTTTCAAAATGCTGCAGTCCGGTTCCGGGGGACGAGATCGTAGGATTTGTGACAAGAGGACGCGGTGTTTCCATTCACCGGACAGATTGCATCAACATCATCAATCTTTCAGATATGGAGAGAGAACGTCTCATCGATGCAGAGTGGCAGCATGATGAAGAATCCGGCAATTCCGGTCTTTATCTGGCAGAGATCAAAGTATTCTGCAATAACCGTACCGGGCTTCTCGTGGATATCACAAGAGCCTTTACAGAGCGTGCGATTGATATCAATGCGATCCATTCCAAGACGAGTAAGCAGGGAATCGCAACCATTGATATTTCATTTAACACAAAAGGAAAAGCAGAGTTGACGAGCGTGATCGACAAGCTTCGTCAGATAGACAGTATTATTGATATTGAGAGAACCACCGGCTGATCTGGCTCAGGTGGTTTCTTTCATCTTTTTATGGAGGAAGAAAAAGATGGCACCATTAAGTATACAGATATATGTAGTAGGTCCGGTACAGACCAATTGCTATTTTGCGATCAATGATGACACAAAAGAAGTACTGATCATTGATCCGGGTGCAAGTGCAAAACAGCTTGCAGAGAAAGTGAAAGAGCAGGGATTGAAACCTGTGGCAATTCTTCTGACACATGGACATTTTGACCATGCGACAGGGGCAGGGGAGCTGGCGCAGCTTTTGCATATAAAAATATACGCGCAGGAAAAAGAAAAAGAGACACTGGAAAATCCGCAGTTGAATCTGAGCGGATGGCAGGGAAGCGAGCTTGTGTTCTATGCCGATGAATATTTAAAAGATGAGCAGGAAATAGATCTTGCAGGATTTCATATACGGGTATTTTTAACACCGGGACATACGGTGGGAGGCTGCTGTTATTATTTCCCATATCAGAACACATTATTCAGCGGAGACAGTCTCTTCCAGACTTCTATTGGAAGGACTGATTTCCCGAAGGGAAGTGCATCCCAGCTGATACATGCGATCCGGGAAAAACTAATGCCGCTTCCTGATGAGACCGCCGTGTATACAGGACATGGAGATATGACAACGATCGGAACAGAGCGGATGTACAATCCCTATTTGTAGGAGGAAAGCATGATATTAGCAAAATTAAACCAGCCGGAATTTGAGTATGACATACATTCGCTCATCAAAGCATTTTTCCCGGAGGAAAATGTGAGTGCAACGGCAGAAGATAAAAAATATGAGGAAGAGATCACCTTTCAGTTTCAGGTGGAGTATGAGCCACAGCAGATAAAAATTGAGTGGAAGGGAAAAAATCAGGAAAGTCATGACCGAAGTTTTCCGGTAGATTTTTCAGACCGCACGGAAACGAAAAACGAATTGAAACAGAATTTTTATCAGATATTATCAGAGATCACGGGCAAAAAGCTTCCGTGGGGGACTCTGACAGGAATCCGGCCAACGAAAATCCCGATGAAATTTTTAGAGGAAGGAAAAACGGAGGCAGAGATCAGAGCCTACATGCAAAAAACGTACTTTGCATCCGATGAGAAAATCGATCTTTCCATTGATATCGCAGAGCGTGAGCTTGAAATCTTAAAAAAGATCGATTACGAGAACGGATACAGTCTTTATATCGGAATCCCATTCTGTCCGACCACCTGCCTGTATTGTTCGTTTACATCCTACCCATTAGTGAGCTGGAGACAGAAAGTGGACAGCTATCTGGATGCTTTGGAAAAAGAACTGGATTATGTAGCAGTAAAATTTGGAAAAAAACATCTGAATTCCATCTATATTGGAGGGGGCACACCGACAACACTGGAGCCATATCAGCTTGACCGGCTGATCCGTAAGATCCGATGCAGCTTTGATCTGTCACACTGTCTGGAGTTTACAGTGGAAGCCGGACGTCCGGACAGCATCACAAGAGAAAAATTAGAAACGTTGAAAAAATGGGACATCACAAGAATTTCCATCAATCCGCAGACGATGAAAGATGAGACATTAAAAATCATCGGGCGCAGACATACCGTGGCACAGACCGTGGAGAGTTTTCAGCTTGCGAGAGAGCTTGGATTCGATGATATCAACATGGATCTTATCATGGGACTGCCGGAGGAAAGCCTTGAGGATGTCAGGGATACCTTAGAGCAGGTAAAAGCGTTAAAACCGGATAATCTTACCGTGCATTCACTTGCATTAAAGCGGGCGGCACGGCTTAACATGTTTAAGGAAGATTATAAAGATTACAAGATGGTCAACACCACAGAGCATATGAACCTCACCGCAGAATATGCAAAAGAGATGGGATTAGAACCATATTATCTGTATCGCCAGAAGAGCATGGCTGGCAATCTGGAAAATGTCGGTTACGCAAGTCCGGGGAAAGCAGGAATTTATAACATTCTGATCATGGAGGAGAAACAGACTATCGTGGCGTGTGGAGCGGGAGCTTCGACAAAACGTGTCTGGAATGAGCCAAATCCGGATGGCACTCATCGGATCGAAAGATGCGAGAATGTCAAGGATGTAGCGCAGTATATCGAGAGAATT
>ERZ773106.366-NODE-366-length-50250-cov-316.232175_pt1 | contig 50250 bp, 55 predicted proteins | sample MGYA00580572_ERZ773106 | MGnify/ENA primary metagenome ERZ773106 (study PRJEB29015, sample SAMEA2737868) | human gut metagenome | biome: human gut; feature: human-associated habitat; material: faeces | place: China | collected 2012 ... | reverse complement strand
GAGTATATGTGCCTTTCTATCAGGCATTTTGCTATGCAATGAGCAAATTCAAGATTTGCGTATATTATATAGTACAACTCCTTTTGTGAAATAAGAGACCCGTGAGGCTTAGCATATAGAATTTCCATCGCTAACAGCTTTATCGCTTTTATATGTTGTCTTTCTAGTACCATAACACACTACATAAACTTTTTATACTTTTCTATTTTGGCTTTAATACTCTGCATTAAGCCTTCTTGCTTCTTATCTTTGTTCTGAAGTGATTTAATAACTGATTCATCTTCTGTATCTTTCATTATAAGATGATGTATTATAACGTGTTCATTCTGACCTTGACGGTATAACCTAGCATTAAACTGCTGATACAATTCTAAGCTCCAGTTTTGGCCAAACCAAACTATTATATGGCCTCCAGTTTGTAGGTTAAGGCCATGCCCAGCAGACGCTGGGTGAGCTAGCATGAATTTTATTTTGCCTTCATTCCAATCTTTTATGTCTTTACCAGTTTTCAGTTCTCTAGGTTCATACTTTGCGAGGTATTCCATTATTCTATCTCTGTCATGCTGAAATGTCCATGCTACCAATATAGACTTACCTGCATTGCTTTCCAGTATTTCTTCAAGTGCATCTATCTTAATTTTATGCACTTCATGTACTATTCTATCATCGTCGTATACTGCGCCATTTGCAAACTGAAGCAACTTACCAGACAAAGATGCTGCGTTGACTACATTTATCTCAACAGGCTTTTCAACAAATACAGATTCACCATTTTCATCTTGCTCTTCTACAGTTTCTGTTTGATTCAGCAGCTCTAACACCTTTTCTTTTTCAAATGATTTGTACTGCTCGTATACTGCGTCTGGCATTCTGAGCTTTATGTAGTTATCAGTTTTAAATGGCATCTGTATATAATCTGATGCCTTCATGCTTATACATATATCCTCAATCTTTTTGTTAATCAAGTACTCAGAATCATTCATAAGATTGTAGTTATATACTATATGCCCATTTGTCTTACCTGGCCTGAAATATCTTTCTCTGTATCTAGTTATTGTTTTTTCCAGCCTTTCGCCTCTGTCAATTAGATACAACTGAGCCCACAAGTCTATATAGCCATTTGGAGCTGGAGTACCAGTAAGACCTACTGCTCTTTTGAAGAATGGCCTTGAAGCTCTCAATGCTTTAAATCTTATAGATTTATACGACTTAAATGAGCTGAGCTCATCTATCACAAGCATATCAAAAGGAAGTTTAGCGCCACCGTAGAATGCGCATAACCAAGCAACGTTATCTCTAGATACAAGGTATATGTCTGCTTGCTTCATGAGTGCTGCTACTCTTTGTCTTTCATTGCCAATTACTTTTGAAAATCTTAAATGCCTAAGATGCTCCCAATTTTCTGCTTCTTCTTCCCAAACAGATTCAACAACTCTTTTTGGAGCTACGACTAGGCATTTGTTTATTTCGCAGTAATCATTCATTAAATAATTAATCGCAGTTAGAGTTGATACAGTTTTGCCAAGCCCCATTTCTAGAAACACTCCACAAAACTTGTTGTCAATTATATGCTCAACTACAGCTCTTTGATATTTATGTAAGTTATTCTCTGTTAGCATTATCTATCTGTTCTAAGAACTGGTTTACACCAGCAACTGAATCTATTACAAATACCTTAAAGCCCATTTGCCTAAGCTTCTTATGTATGTACAGCTGTACTTTTCTTGGTTCTTCCCCAGTGGTTTTCAATTCAACGAACTGTACTACGCCACCATGAAATATACATAACCTATCTGGAAGTCCAATCATGGTTGTAAGCTTTATGCACATTCCGCATTTTTGCTTAACTCCTTCAACTAGCTTCCTCTCTACCAGCTTTTCACTGTCAATTCTCTTCTGGTTTTTCATAGTATTCTAGTAATATCCTATCTAATTCTGCTCCTCTCATCTTGTACCTCATGTGAATCATTTGTCTGTGCATTTCAATATCATCGACAATGTTTAACTGTCCATCCTGCTGCACTTTGTAGTCTAACACTTCACTCGTACCATCTCTATGTATTAGCTTTTCTCTAGTAATAACATACATATCTATTTGGGTTTTTTGTCTGTAACTTTTCTGTTAATTCTCTCTATTTTTACTATATAGTTAATATTGTTTGCGTCTAATGTTACTTGCTTAACCATGTAAGTTCGCCTATCTAATATTACGCAATCGCCTAGTCTTGGTACGCATTCTAAGTTCAATGATAGAAGAGTTTTAAGTTTATGTGAACTTTCTTCTCTGTATATAAAATAGCACATCATAATATATTTTCCTTTCTTTTATAGTATTTTTGTTTTCCGTAAATATTGAAAATCTTGGTAGACATTACTGGTTCCCAATCAGTTAATGATTTCATAATATCATTGATATCACGTGTATTATACCTAGTCATGTCAGGCTTTTCTTTTCCAAGGCATTCACACCAAATTTCTGCTATACACACGAATTCTTTTTTATGCGCTCCTGATTTGGATAGCGGGTCATCAAGCCATATACGGCGCTCATTCAAATCCATGCTGGCCCAATTATCAGGAAATTTCGTGTTTAAGTATTCTTCTATTATGCCTCTACGCTCATCAGTTTCTGCATGCTTATGCTGTTCAATTACAGCAATTGTATTCTCTTCTCCTTCTAGGTATAGTTTTTCGCCAGCTAAATACATTTTGTATGCCTCAGCCCATATTTGGTCTACTTCTGCTTCGGTTAAATCATCTTTGACTGACTTCTTAACAAGGTCTGTATTAACGTCTATAGGCATGAATCGTCTATTTCCAGTCGGGTCACGTAAGAAGTCTTTGCTATTTGTAGTACCAAAGAATACACATTGACGACGGTATATTTCTACGCATCTTCCATAAGCAGGACGGAAGGCGTCTTCTCTTTTTGCAATAAAGTGCTTGATAGTTTCAACCTCTGCTTTCTTCAATCCTGAAAGCTCAGCGATTTCAATTATCCATGCGCCTTGAATTTGCTCAAACGCCTCTTTTCCTTGCACCGTAGTGAATGTATCAGAAAACCAGTCTTTGCCAAGCTTTTTTACGAACGTACTTTTATATGTACCTTGCTCGCCCGATAGTATCAGAGCCAAATCAAATTTGCATCCAGGATTGAATACACGAGCGACTGCCGCGCAGAGTAATTTCCTTATAGCGGCTTTCGTATATGCATTGTCATCAGCCCCAAAATAGTCGATAAGCAGGTTGTTTACTCGTTCTTTACCGTCCCATTCTAATGATTTGATGTAATCAACGATCGGATGGAACTTCTTCTTTTCAAACTCAAGAGCTAAAGCGTCGTCTACCTTTTGACTTGCAACGATTCCGTACACGCATTCTATATAATTTCTAATTCCCGCGTAATCTACATCTCTAAGCGGCTCACTTACGTCTACAGTCCTCCATGGCAGTGAATGCGTAATGTATTTTTTGCTATCGAATAAATTGAATCTAAATGCATTTTTAAGCAGCTTATCATTTTGTATTATAGTATTTATATTATTTGCAGAGTTTACATATTCTCCTTTTGTATTAGCTTCAAGCTGTTCAACCCAATCGAGATTATATTCATGGTCTGTATCTTCTGCAGGCAGGTCTTGTGCAAATTCAAATTTAGCGTCAGCAAATTTCTCGTTAGCAATCTGGCGTTTAGTCTTTGCATCTTTAGTACAAAATTCTTCCATAGCTTTAAAGCTTTTCTTTTCTGTTTCATTTTGTACTTTGCCAATGTCTAAATGACCAAATTTGTGTATTCTTACTAGATCGAAAGCATTGCATAATCTGCCTCCAGCTGGGTCAGTCCCATGGTGTGAATACACAAATTTATCATCATACACTATAAGTCCTGCTGCTGTAGAGCCTTTTGTATATGTATACCTGTCTTCTCCAGCAGGTTCGTATTCTTCTTGCAAGAACATCTCGATTGCTTCTTGAATTGTATAAGTCCTACAGAATACACCTACTATGCCTTTCTTTTGTTCTGGGTCTTCCTGCTTTTTTATGGCAGCTAGTATTGTATCTGTGCTATCAGATGCTGTTGGCCATTCACCAGTATTATGCCAATCATTATAAGTGCTAAGCACAGAATCAGCTTTAAGAAATGGCCCATCTTGATACTCAAAATAGTATTCTGAATCACAAGATATTGATGGCCAGAACATTAAACGGTTTACGTCAAAAGTCGATTGGTCAAACAAATCAATGTTCACGTCGCCCGCTATTTTTCTAGCAATAGCTTGGTATTCTTCCTGTGATACTTCTCTGTCCAATGGAATCAGTAGTCTATGACGAGGTTTATTGCTGCATGATTTATGTGTTGAATGAATTACAGCAGCGCAATCATACAACATTGTAAAGTCCCAAAACAAGTCATTGTGAGAAAAATCTATGTCCAGTGTTATTAGCTGACGGTATAGTACATCAGTTTTATTTCGTCTTCCATTTGTTAAGAAGCCACCGACAAAACCGCCAACGTCTTTTATCTTTCCTTGGTCAGCTTTACTTGCACTCATAAACTGCCTGTACGTTTCTGTAGTCACAGTTGGAGTCGATATCTTTTTTACAAAATCGCTCCATTGTATCTTTTTGTTTTTCCAAACTTTGCTAGTCGCATTAAGGCCAGTAGCAATATTTAGAATGCCATCATGTTTTAGATTATCTATTTGCATAATAGATTTAAATTATATAGATTAGTATGCAGAAAGCAAATTTTTATTAATCTTTTTTGTAAAAATCGGTTATATAGCCATCAGCGTTGAGAGGTAAATCAGATGCCCAATCAGGTGGAGTTCCCATAATACGCTCCATTTCTCTCAACCAATCTTGCTCCCATCCGTCTTTAGGAATTTCGCATATACACTCATCATGTACATGCATCGTAATTCCATATCCATTTTCTTCAAGCTTAATCATCGCATATCCAATCAAATCTCTTGATATTGCTTGAACAATGTTTTCAGTCAACTTACCTCCGTAAGTATCGATATCGCCCCACTGTTTTGTCTCTTGCACTATGCCATCGTAGCATAGAACTTTCGATTGACGACCAAACCCAGTATCACGAATCCTAAACCTCGGATTGCGATAGAAAAGTGTATGCCCAGATGGCAATTTGATTGTGAATACCTCACCATCACAATCAAATACTAGGCCTCTCGGCCCTATTACTTGTCTTTGGTATCTCACTGCTTCATGCGCACATTTTTCTACTGTTCTCCAGCCTTCAACTATTTTTGGGTTGGCTTTACGCCATTTTCTTACAATACTCATCATTTCAACATCAGACATACCCATCTTGTCGCCGCCCATTCTTTTCATTGCGCCCAGCGCGCCTTCATATCCTAATGCCAATTCTGCGTTCTTAGCTTTTGCCCTTAAATCAGAGCCTTTCGTTATTGATGAAATAGGTACATTGAACATTCTGGCTCCAGCTGCCTCATATATTCTGCCATCGCCCCTAAATACTTCTAGCCTCCATTCTTCTTCAAAAAGCCATGATACAACTCTAGCTTCAATCGCAGAAAAGTCTGCTACTGAGAATGTTTGTCCATCTGGCGCGATTAGAGCTGTTCTTACTAATTGTGATAGTATATCAGCTACATCACCATACATAAGCTCAACAGTTTCCAAATCACGTTTACGAATAAGCTCTCTTGATGTTTCTATAAGTCTCAAATGATTTTTAGATAGATTCTGTAATTGCAATAATCTTCCTGCCCATCTACCAGTTCTATTGGCTCCGTAGAATTGAAATGTGCCTCTTACTCTGTTATCACTCATAGCGCAGTTTATCATTGCATAGTATTTCTTAACAGAAGACCTTGATAGTTTTTGCCTAATCTCAAGCATTTCAACAATCTTTGGGTTTGAAGAATACTTTTCAATTAACCCAGGTATAACATCTTTTGCAAGTGATTTAATTTCATCACCAGTTATTTGTGTCAGCCATTGACATAATTGCTTTGGCGAATTAGGGTTTTCAAGTTCTGTTATTTCTCTAGCTCTTTCAGTCAGCATTTCTGTATATTCTGTGTCTACATCGATTGCTGATTTTGCTAGTTCCATGTCTACCAATATGCCTCTATCATTTATTTTTTGGTCTAGCAAATACAGTTGCCTTTCAAAGTCTGGCAATTCATATTTTTCTAGCTTTCTGTAAATCTCTCTTTCTGCTAGCACATCGTATTTGTTATACTCTTTGTACATTTCCCATTTATCTGGTGCGTGCTCAGGATAATTGCGCTCACGCATGCCATTTATCTTAGTTGGCTTACATGGACACGAGAAATATTTAATAAGTGCTTTTCCTGTATCAAGCTTTTTGTCGGTCAAATCAAGCTTTTTTGATACTTCATCTAGAGAAAAAGGAAGCCCACATGTTGCTGCTTTGACTGCTGTACAATGCCATTCATCTGTAGGTATGTCATATCCAATTCGTTTGAACGACAGCCTTTCAAATACAGCATTGTGCGCAATTTTTTTACAGTTTTCATCAAATAATGCTTCTTCAAATTCCTCTGGTAGTTCTTCTCCTTGTAATAAATCAACTATTACTGGTTCGTTGTCGTCTAGGGCATAACCTACAATCAATATCTCAAAATCTGGAGATTCAATATATTTGTATGCTCCACATATTTTAATATCTCTAGACGAATAGGTTTCAACGTCGATGAATAACTCTTTTGCCATTTCTTGTTCTTTAATATCAGATTAATTGTGGAATATACAAGATTTGAACTTGTACCTGCATAACTTGCATCGAGTGTCATGGCAGTGAAAAGTTATAATGCAAGATTGCTGTGCAGCCTGTTACACCAATATTCCAAGAAATAAAAGGCCGTGTGTTTCAACGGCCTTTAGCATTTGTTAGCGAAGAAAATGACTACATTAATTCGTCATCATAAATGTTATCACCACCGAAATCTTCTTCAGCAGAAGAGCCACCTGCTAACGCTTCTCCGTCTTCTAGCTTTTGCAAATTGTTCAAGCCACACGCGATGCCTTTACTTTTCTTGTCATAAGCATAAAAACTGAGCGAAGCTCGGCCATAACAGCCTGAATAGAATTCATCTTGGCTCATAATCTCATTTAAGTCTCTGTCAACAATGCTTGGTTTTCTATTTGAATTCGCATTCAAGAAATATTTGCCAATAAACGCTGGGTCATCACCTCTTTCTTCATCACCATCGCGAAGAGGCACTTTCAGAGTTGAAGGAATTTTGCCATTCTTGTCAGCCAGCATTGACTTGCCTGCTTGCTTTGCTGCTTCAATCGCTGCTTTAATAGCAGCCAATGTTTTCTCATCTTTTTTGTCAATAAGTACACATACATTGTACTTTTCTTGTTGCCCTTCTTCTATAGCTGTAGGTACGAATACGTTAGCATAACAGAAACGGACTTTCCCAGTAATTACTTTTGTAGGGTTTGTTGCCATAATTTTAAAATTTAAAATGTTTATTTATAAGTTAATCTGCAAAATCTAATTTAGCTTGGCCAATGCCAATTGCGGGCCTTTTATCACTTTCAGGAACAAGAACTGGAGCTCCTTGTGGCTTTATAACAGCTGATGACAGTTTTTGCTCAAATACCTTTTTGCCAACTAGCTTTTCAATAGCTGTTATAGATTTAAGCTTCATGTCATATATATCATCTTCTGATAGTTCTGGCATTTGAGAAAAGATTGTTTCCACAACTTCATTTTCATCTTTCCACTTTCTTCTGCTAGTACTTTCTACTAGTTTATAACCAGGCCAAGAATAGTCTTCTTCAATTGCTTTCTGTTTTGCATACTCAGCGACGCAATTGGCCCATTCTACTAACTGTGGAGCTCTTTTAAGAACTTCTGCGACTTCGTCATCAGATAGTAAATCTGGTTGCTTGAATTCAAATTTAGCTATCTCTAACTGTTTGGCGTATAGCTTTCTGCATCTTGCCTTAACTGAACAGAATTTACACCAATCACCCGCTTCAAGTTCACCTTTTCCGTCAAACGCAAGTATAGCTCTTTGTTTAAGCTCTGTTTCAGCCCAATTGATTAGTTGGTCAACTTCTATTTCAAATGTTGATATGTTATTAATACGTGGCTGTACAATAGTAAGTTTCACTGTATTTATATCATACATTGTATCAAAAGCTTTCAGGGCCCCAAGTCCGTATAACATCAATTGCTTATTCCAAGTTGCATATACAGGAACACCTTTTCCATACTTCAAGTCAATTACTTCCATTACGCCATCGCTTATGATTGTACAGTCAGATGTACCGAAGCTTTCTGGAACATAATCAGTTAAATCTAATTCCTGTTCAACTATAAGTTCTGCATACTTGTTTTGTGCCTTAACAGCATTAAATTGGTCTATGCAGTAATCTGTATAGATAGGAACCATATCAAACATCTCTTCATTGAAGAACTTATTGTTCATTATCTCTGTCAATCTAGCATCGTATTCATCATCAGAGATTGCTTCAAGCACATCTCTGGTTAAATACAGTTCTGACAGCTCATGAGCCAATGTTCCTTCTTTAGCGTAGCTGCTTTCTTTCTTATCACCAAACTGCTCTTCAAGCCTTGCAGATGGTGTGCAAGCAAGCCAACGTGATGCTCCAGAAGCTGATAAGAGTGCATGCGCTCTTTGCTCATGGTTTTGTATTTTTGTAGATGTTGTTCCCATTATTGTTGCTTATATGCTTTGGCGATTAGATGACATGCTTGGCTCAAATGCCAAAAATATAAAGGCTCTTTTTTTCTTGACTGGCTGGCAAAATGCTGCAACCTTTTTTTCTTACTCTTTGGCATATTATGAAAGTGAGTTAAGGAATGAAATAAAATCAGAGTATTTAGACTGGTCAAGCTTAGTTACACTTGGAGCTCCTAGTTCTGATAACTTGTCTTTGATTTCAGGACGGTGATTGTTAATCTTTGTTACAAGAAGCTTACGCACATCATCAATGGAATACTCCTTTGTTTCTGCAGCTGGCTTAGCTGGTTCTGCAGCTGGCTTAGCAGGCTCTGCAACAGGCTCTGCAGCAGGCTTAGCAGCTGACTTAGCAGGCTCTGCAGCTGACTTAGCAGGCTCTGCAGCTGACTTAGCAGGCTCTGCAGCTGACTTAGCAGGCTCTGTGGCTTGCATGATTGTAGTAGTACATCCGCGTGCTATTGCTGCAGTTGCTGCAATACCGGTTATGATGTGTTCAAAAAATTTCATTGTTTCATCTGATAAATTCAATGAAACTTGCAGTTCAATTTTAATTGGTTCCATTTAATTAATAATTTTTGGTTAATGTATCAATATAGCTAATGAATTCTTCTACTGTATATAAGCTATTAGCTCCTATGAATTGGGCTACTTGCTTTCCATTTTTGTAAACTGTTAAGAACACTCCATTGTGATTCAGCTTGCATTTGAATTCTCCTTTTAAGAATACCAAGCAGTTATCTTCTTTTTGGCATTTCCATGTGTCTATACTGAATAGTTCGTATACAGGCACGCCTATGAACTTTGCAAGCTCTATTAACTGGTCTACGTTTAACGATGATTCGCCTTTTATCACTCTGTCAAACGCCAACTTTTGGTATTTGACATGTGGAAATAGCACTTTGGATACTTCATCAGTGTCTAATTTGTAGTGCTCAATGATTTTATTAATATCAAACTGTTCCATATAATTGATAATGATTTACTATTTCTGTGAGATTGACAATGCAAATATAAATCTTTTACTTGACAAGAAAAAATAATTTTGTATAAAAATAAATATTATTTTGTGAAATTCAGTTAACTATTTGATTATCAATGATAAACAATATATACAATAAAATCATCAACATTTCTGGCTGCAGAAGAGAAACAAAAGAACAAAGAAACAACATTTCCCTATAAGCCTCTAGATAAAAAGTCAATTTTTAATATGTTAATCCATTTAACTACTGTAAAATCACTTTTTACAGTTCAAGTCAAATAGAATAATTATTGTTTATATTGTTTATTCATAGCCAACTCGCTCATTTTCAATAGCTTCAACTGTAAACAATGGTTTGTTTATCATTGTTTATTATTGTTTATTATTGTTTATTTTCTCACAGAAATGTACTCAACATTGGTAATTGTAGTGTTTGGATTGAGGCTTATTACATCAAGCTGCTTATTCTTGTAGCCAAATAGCCAAATTGGTAACTTCATAAACCAGAATTTTTTCTTTTCTAAGCTTTCAATAACCTTTAGCTTCTCTCTATTTTTGACTTGTAAATTTACAGAATCTTTATGCATGCACCCATCAACGTCAATCCAAACAGACTTGTAATTGAAGCATTTAAGTGTGTCAATTTGGTTTGTTACTGTATCTCTTACAATAGAATCTTTAAGTGCTGCTTTTAAGCCATTTATAGTCTCTGTCTTAAGGCTTATAATTTTTTCTAATTGTGATTTGCTAAGTTTCAAGTCATTAATCAGCTTCATGTCTTCTTCTCTATATTTTTCCAACTCGGACATTTTTAAGCTGAGTAGCTTTGTGTTAACAGCATTAAGGCTATCACGCACTTTATATGATTTGTTACTATTCAATAGCACTTTCTGATTGTTCTTCAAAAGCTTATTTTCTTTTGAAAGTTTGTTGTAATTGTATACGAATGACGCGCACCCAACTATCGCTATTAATATAACTGTGATTTTTATTTTCATGTTTAGACTATTTTAGGCTCATTCTTGAGCATTTAGTATTATTCTTAATAGTTAATATTATTTTATATAAAAAATTCAACCTTGACAAAATATAGTATGTCAAGGCTGATTTATAAGTTGATTTATGTATTATTCTTTAAAAAGCCCCATCCTATGGAGTTAATTCTCCTAAGCCAACCTTTTTTAAATTTATTGTTAGCAGGCCTTTTTGTGCAGATTGTATCTATGAAATCTATTCTAGCTTTTTTTATGCTTAAAAACAGTGATTCCTGATTTTCAAAATTGTTAACAGCAGTTAAAGTTTTTATGCCTACTATGCCATCTGGCTTCACGCCCAAAATCTTTTGAGGAATTACAATACCATTTTTGCCTGATGCCCAAACCCAGTCAACTAGGATATTTGCAATAGACTGTGATTTTATTAAATCTGCCTTCCATCTGTCCCAATAATGTGGCTTGAGCACACATTTAATGACATCCTCGTGGGTAAGCAAATGCAGGTCATCCACGTCTATATCACTGTCGCCATCCTTGTCATAGCCACATGACTTCCATGTACTGATAGTCACCCCTTTATTTGTAGCTCCACCTAGATCGTCTTTGTCATTTACAAATCCGCCCTCCCAGCTCAATATGAACTGAGCTAATATATTAACGTCTGCCATGCTAATTTTGTTTATTATTATTTTCTAATTCTGTTCTTATTGTATCAAGCAATTCTATTGCCTGTTTGACGTTCGAGCTTTGGACAATTCTTTTTACTACATCTGGTACGTCAGCTGCGTGTGCTTTCTTCTTTGCTGAATTCTCCTTTACAGATTTTCCTTCAATTAAAAGAATTGCAACTGTGCAGAGTATAGTCGCAAATGGCAATATGTAGAATGTAAAGAAACTTCCTAAAATATCAAACATTAATGCAAATAGCATTACTCTTGTATAATCTCCAACTTTTATGATTGTGCGTCTGAAGCCTTTTGAATCAATTGGTTCTCCTAATGTTTTTGCTGTGTCTCTACCAGACCAAAAATCTATCATACTGGCAGTAACCATAAAAAACCAACAGACTAAAACTACAGCAATACGGACTGCTACGTAGAATAACAGTCCGTTAATGTCCTTATTTTCAATAAATTCGAGCATTATTCCTCAATGAATTTTTTCCATTCAACCTCTTTTCTTTTTGCCATCACGTCTGCTACCCATCTGCAGAATATTTGGCCTTCGTAGCCATCAGGGTCATTTGCAATTGCCAAAGCTCCGTCTAAGCAAGCTGTTTCTGAGATTATAACCTTTGGGTATAAATCTGCATAATACATGTTTGCCTGATAGGCTAAGTCACCACACGTAACTCTATGCATTGTTTGTTTTGCTCCAATTGCCTCTGTAACTTGGCCAACGGTCCAGTGTCCATGTTTTCCATCGACAGCATTTACCATATCACAGATCGCATACTTAGCCAAGCTATCTGTAAAATGATAGCCATGCTTTTTAATGTATTCAGAATAACCATCTTTGTCTTTTCCAGAGTAGTATTCTTCATGTTTATGCTCTCTACATTTTCTAAGAGCATTTTTAATTGCTATACTTCCCATAGTATTACTTTTTAGTAGATGAATCTACTGGCTGTTCATCATCAGCGTTATCTTGCATGCTTGAATAACCAGTTAAAACTAATTGAGGCATGACTTTCATGTCCTCTTCTAAATTTTTAGAATGCTTGAGAATTTCATCAAGCATCTTTTCATGCCTTTGCTGTCTTTGAAACAATTGGTCGAGTATGCATGGAATCATGTCTACTTCTCCGTCTCTCAGCATTTCACATTTACTACAGTCACCAGGACATGCTTTTCCTAATCTAGCCATATTAATTATTTTTTATTGATTTTAGCCAACTTGCCAATGAGCATACCACCTCTGATTGACATCAATGAGCTGATGCCATCTCTAGTTATCATTTGAAAAAGCTGAGTGAACTCTGCTTTATGCTTTTCAACTAGAGGCATCATTTTAATTATGGAATTAGCATTCATAACTCTCATGTTTGACAGTTCATTTGCTATTCCTTGGACTGCGTCGCGCTCTTGGTCGTTTGCGCATTCTACAGCGAGATAAATTTTTCTTAAAGCCATAACTAATCAATTTTATCGAAGTCAATTTGTTCATTTACATGAGGTGGTGGCATTTGGCCATCATGCTTATCTTCTATCTGCTCAACTTTCTTGCCAGTAAATAGCCCAGCTACAAATGTCAATGCAGGTATTCCGTATTCAACTACTTTTGGATGTTGCTCGATATAATTGCCAATTTTCTCAGCCATAGATATGTACTTGTCAACTCCTTTTGGCTCTGGCTCTAGTTTAAGGGGTATGCCCATATTTGTAGCAAATATCTCAGCAAACTCATTTGCCTGTTTGGCTGCTTCCATTGGCTCAAGGCATTTTTCATTAATCAAATAGCCAAGCATATATGTAAATGCTTCTTGCCTAGTTGAAAAACTCAAATTGCAATGTTGTTTATTTTTATCGAACAATCCCATGGTAGAAATTATTTGATTATGCCATTTAATATCCAGTCAGTCAATACTGACGCATTTTTTGATGTAACTGATATACCAGAGGCCTCACACAAATTTGACAGGCAGTCTATAGCGTATTCTTTTACAATAAGCTTATTTGCTGACTGGCCAGTTGCAAGATTTGGTAAATTGGCCCCGTCTATCAAGTATTCCACCAATTCATTCATTCTTGTTATATCGAATGATGAACCAGCAATCATGCCAGTTGTACATGCCAACTTAGCAACTTTCATTTTTGCATCAAATACAGAAGTTATCATTGTATATATTTTTTATTAGTTATTATAAATTAAGAGGAGAAAAGCCACACTGTGTAGACACTGATTCACACTGAGCTTTTCTCCTCTAGACTGGACAGAATTAATTAATGCAACGCTCAGTAACTGTTACGCCTTGGCTGGCAAGCGTATAGTTTTGTGTCTGAGCGAATTCTCTGTTACCTCCTCCGCAGCAATTACCGCCGCGTCCGCGTCCATCTCGTCCACAACAATGATTTGTTTCAAAGAAAACCTCACGGTTTAATTGGAATAGCTGATTGTCAAAGTTTGACTTCATATCGCCAACGCCTTGCACAGTAGCAGAGATTGCTCCGTTAGCTGCATACAGCTGTTTGCCGATAAAGTCAACATTAGGCTCAATGCAATTCAAGCGGCCTTCCATTCTGGACATACCAACTGCAAACTGAACCTTTTCATTACAGTTCTTCGTCCAATTGTAGACGATTGCAAAAACGATAATAGCCGCTACTATTACCCACAAAGCTGTCGTTGAGCCCCAGCCATCACGATGTTCGTTTTCTAGCTCCTTAATCGCAGCGTAATCAGAAATTGTCATTTCAGTTCCCATAAATCAATAATTAGGTTTTAAGTTAATAATTTGTTAGTTATCTTGAAGCGCGTTTACACGCTTTGCAAGCTTTATTATATGAAGAAGCTATTTGCTTAGTATTGCTGGTACCTCCTTTATTTTGGTTTTGGCTTCCTATCAAATGTGCAAATAGCTTCTTCATGATATTTATTTTTTAGATGTATCTACTATGAGTGTGTATAGAATCTTTAGACTATCACCTGTGAGGCTTGCTTTATTAGATTCAAAAATCTCAAAGAATTGTTTCTCTGTAATCTTTGTATTAATCTCAACCTCTTCATCTGATTTGTCCTTTAAAATCTCTTCTAGCTTTTCAGCTATTTCTGAATTCAGCTTTCTATACTTTGTCGCTTCTGGAGTATACATTTTAAGTTCTCCAGATGCTGCTTTCTCTGCAAGCTTTTCAAACTCGTCTGTCTTCAGTGATTCCAATGCAGTTTTTCTAGCTTCTTCTAGCTCTTTTGCAATTGGGTCTACGCTAATCTGTATTTTAATAACTGCGATTGCAGTCATGTTCTCTAGCTTTGAAAAACTAAAACGATCGCTAGAAAAAATCTCTGATAATTGCTTTGCTTCTATCTTTTTCATTCTGCTGCTACTTGGGCTGTTTCAAATTTACTAACTGCATTAACCATCAGGCTAAATGCTTCATCATACCTACTAACTTGGTTTACATCAACAATTGTAACTGTCGCATTGAAAGACGCGTTGCCATCGTTGTAATAACTGAATGTACCAATTACCTTATTAGTTTCTTTAAGAAACACTTGACCTGAAAACTGGAAAACTTTGTTTTCGCCTTTTCTTAAAGTATCTGCTTTTAATGCCAAAATACCATTGTCAGCAGTAGAACCAGTATAAGTAACTGACTGCAAATTACCAACGTTTATTGTTATTTCTTGTAATGCCATTTGCTTAAATTTTTTAACAACTTAAATATACATACTAAATTTGAATAAAGAAAATTTTTACTAAATATTTGTACATATTTTTATTTTATATGCCTATTTTAACACAGGCTATACAATTTAGTTATTAGAAACTATGTTCACGCCAATTGCGTCCAGCATAACCCATGTTTTGCCATTATCAGCTGTTGCTTCTATAGCGATAGTATTCGTTTGCCCAACTCTTATAAGAGCATCAAACTTAAGGCATATATCTTGTGGTTCCCATTCAGAAGAACTTTCTATTCGTATATACTGTACAGTTGGAAAGCCTGGTGTATCATTACATGGTGTAGCATATACTTGGTTTGTATATGAGCCTGATATTGTAGCCCTTATTTTGACTTGGTTAGTATTCGATGGTACTCCAGATGGATACTGCGGTACTATATATAAAGGCTTTTCCTTTCTTTGCATTCTACACCTCAATATGAATACATTAGTGCCTCTTAGGCTAACTTGCTCATAGTCATTTACATTATACCAAGTAGTATTTATTAAATTAAATGCATATTGGTATGAGCTAAACTGCCTATTGAAATAGTTTACAAATTTTATAGGCTTGTAGAATGGATAATTGCTTGACCCAGCAGTCCATGGAGCAATTATGCCAGAATTTGATTCTGGGTTGGAGCCACTGTAGTTTTGCATTCCTAATACTGCGTACACAGTCTTGTTGACAATAGACGCTGTATCCCATATTTCATTAATATTTAATGTTATGTACTCAGCCCAGTCTGTTATCTCGCTTATCCTTCGTGCTGATTTGTATTTATATGTAGGTGATGTCATAGCATACCATGGAGTGCCGCTTTCAACGTATATCTCGACAGTAAAATAATATTCTGTAAATGCGCCCATGAAATCTGGCAGCGAAAAATCAGAGCCCTGCATGGCCATAAAATAGAATACAAGTGTTTCAATGTCAAATAGATTATACTCTGTCTGCTCATTTTGTATGCCTGTACTAAATGGCTGCTGAGCTCTGTGATTATATCCTTTAAAGTCCAATAGCCTGTATGGCTCATTTTCACCTCCTCTAGGTGGTTGGTATACCCAGTTTGGATATTGCGTCGATTCACCATTGCTATTAATAATAGCGTATGCCATTTGATTAAAGTATATTTTATTATTTATAAGCTTCGGTGGCAGCATACCCCATACTTGGCCATTAACCCTTGTCAAGTCAGTTGAAAATGAAATAGCACTTTTTGATGAGTTCCTGATTGGTTTTACTTGGCTCCATTTGTTAATTCTCCCATGAGCATTTGAACACAAGTAGCCAAGATTACCTGCGACGCCAAGCACTGATGAAACGTCAGCTAATAGCCTAACAGGCGCTGTGATTACTCCATTTGAATTTGCCATATCTTTTAAGTTTTTAGTAGCAGAATTATTGAATTAATGCTTGTTCATAGCTTAATTTTCTTTCTAGCTTATTGATTTTACGTTTTAAATGCCTTATTGCTGTTTCCAGTTTTGACATTCTGGTATTTACTTTAATTAGGCTGATTGTATTATCCTGAGTAGCGCCAGCTATAGTACATATAAAATCTGGTTTTATATAATTAAGTTTACCATATCCATCATCATCGACACCGCACATGCTTGATAGCACAGGTAATACATCTTGGTATATCATACCAGTGTGCAAGTCATTATCGACGCTTCTTACAGTTCTTGATTTTGCTAAATTGTTGTAGTAGTAATCTCTAACCAAGCCCATGGCTAATAGCCTATTAGCATAGTTAGGTCGTTTCTGTATTTCTTTTAGCCTCAAATCAGAAGCACTTCCAGCTGCGACTTCACCATAGGCAAAAATATCGCTGCTGCATGTTACTCGATTGCCACTTATTCGTAGCCATTGGGCAGCTGCTTTTCTGTCTGTATTGGCAGTCCCTAGCCATATCTCACTACTTGTATTAAAGCCTATTCCAAGAGGAATAGTACCTGATCGAACAATCGAATAGCAGCAATAGTTATCATTATTAGGAGCGCATGCGTTATAAGCAGCGCTGTATGAATCATCAGCATAGTGATCAATACCTGCTGAGTACAAGTCAGACCTGATCCAATTTCCAGAAGTTATTTTACCCGAACAATACGTATCTCCATTTACATGAAGCTTATTACTTGGCGATGTAGTGCCTATGCCGACGTTGCCGCCACCCAAGCACATTGTTATACCTCTTGATGTATTATATTGGAGGTGTAATTCGCTGCCATAATTATTTATCTCACTAATTCTTCCGCTATCATTTCCGTTGTTATCTGTCTCAATGCAGATAGCGTTAAATTTAGCTCCTCCTGTTACATTGTTTGTACCGTCAAAAGGCTTACTGAATATATAGCGAGGGGTCTCCAATCTAACGGCCTTGTCGACTATGTAATCATAACCTGTGGTGTTTAATACCCCTTGATTACCTACGGACGTGGTCGGCTCTACATAGACAGGATAATTACTATCACCGCTAATTTCCGTTCTTTCGTAATACACGTTTATACCTCCGCGATAATCAGTGCATACCGTATATCCGCATCCACCGCCTCTTAGATACACAACAAGCGCACCGACAGAATTACCAGCAAGTTCAGCTTTTGATATTAGGTTAGCATATGGCTGTCTAACATATTTTGTAACGATATATCCGCTGTTTCCGTCCCAACCGCTATAACGTCCTTCGTACATGGCCCACATGGATGAAGTGCCATTACCATGATTTCCCGGATAAGAGGGGGTTCTGCTTCCTAAGTTTTTATGTATGCTAATCCTACTGTTCCATGTTTTTGTGCCATCTATTGTAATAACCACCGGATAGTATGTGTTTGCATCTCCTTCGACATTGATTACCTGCTCGTTTCCCCATGTGGTAAAGGCTTCATTCATGCTTGAGAACATGTCTCGTTTGTTGCCGGCATGCCAAACTTTATAATTATTAGACCCTAAAAGAATATTTACGTCTCCGCTTACCCAGTCTCGATTAATATCAGTTTTAGCTATTCTTAGGTTACCGTCTCCGTCTGTGAAATTAATTCCAATTCTATCCGCGCCCGCATTATTAATACTGATAGCAGACTTGTATCCTGGAATAGATACGAGGTCAATGCCGGAATTTGCGTTAAAGAACAAATATCCAGTCATCGTATCCCCTGCCTTGTTGACGTAGCGATTATCCAGTTCGCCTGCGTAGTTGCCTGTGTGGAGAATGGTATTACTATCAATGGCCCAACGGTCACCATAGTAACCAAATTTAGACAGTGAGTTACCCGTCTTATTTCTAACGTCTATGATAGCAAAATTTTCATCATCTAATGATTTAAGAGCTAACATAGTATCGTATGCGGTTGATATATATACAGTAGTTGCAAATTCCTTAATTCCGTATATCTCTTGATATGTATCAATTGTTACCGCATCCGTAATCCCATATCCCCCCAGCGTAGTAGGATGAGAGGACAACTCACTGAACGAATAACTCGGCTTGTTCGGCTGCTTGGCCCAAAAATACACGTCACTTGCTGGCAATGTGGTGGGGTAATTCGGCAATGTAATAAGCTTGGTAGTAGGTTCAGGATAATAATTATTACTATTCAATGTTATACCTTCCACTTTGCCAGATATACTGGTAATAGGTATGTTAACCCAGTTTGTGCCATCATATTTCAGTAAGTCACCAGTGGCTAAATTAGTAGGTACAACATCACCAATGTCTGTCAAACGCTCGATTGCTGTACCTCCGCTTCCTTCTCCATAGCCACCAGCAATGATTTCACCATCTGTATAAAGCGTTCTTCCTTCTTTAACTTTGATAGCATTGTTTACTGTATCCAGTTCAAAGAAGCCATGTAGCTGTGAATACAGGTTGAATATACTTTCCAGTGTGGCCCTTCTATCTTGACCTGCTGAGGTCATAAATGCTATTTTAGACCCAACAGTTAATTCGGCTGCGCTAGCGTCAGCCATATTCTTGATAGGAATAGCTAAGTCTGGCAATGTAATAAGCTTAGTAGTAGGCTCAGGATAGTAGTTACTGTTATTTACTGTTATACCTTCTACTTTACCAGATATACTAGCCATTGGTATGTTAACCCATTTTGAGCCGTCATACTTCAGCAAGTCGTCAGCAGTTAAATTGATAGGTGTAACATCATTAATGTCAGTTAACTTGTCAATTTTACTAGAAATGCTAGCGAGCGGAATAGTAACCCAGTTTGTGCCATCATATTTCAATAAGTCATTTGCATTTAAGCTATCAGGTCTTACATCACCTATGTCTGTAAGCCTTTCTACCTTTACGACAGAACCTGGGCTTTCATCATATCCTCCTGCTATAATATCGCCAAGTGGCATGGTATAAAAGCTCCTATTACCTTTTACGTATACTGCATTATTTACTTCATCAAAGCCAAAATACTCATTGAATGCTGAGTACTTAGAGAATATTTCTTCAATGGCTATTTTCTTAGCAGCACCTTGGCCTAAATCAATTGGCATTGTAGACGCTGGAGTAATGTCATCGACAGTTATCTGGTCAAGTTCTCTAATCATTTTGCCTTGCCCAGAAAAATCACTATAGTATTGCGCTATTGTATCATAATCAAACAAAATTGGCTCATTGATATTATACAATAGCGCATTATAAAAATTTGCTACGTCACTTCTTTTAAAGCTTTCAAGTCTTTGTATGATGGTATCTGTCTCAAATTCTACTGTGAGATTTGCTACATCACCATAATCTTGCCAAGCAACTTCGAATGACATGTAGAGTGCGTTATACACGTCAAGTGATGTTGTGAACTTTATGTAATCACACATTCTAGCTATACGCATTGCATCGCAATTTGCTTCAGTAGCCAAGAAATTAAATTTGTAAACTTTGGTCGATACTTGTGTTTCAATGAACTTGTAGCCAAGCCTTTTTGTCAGTTCTTCTTCGAACTCGTAATCAGGCTTAGCTATAGTAGAGTGAATATAACTTACAAATTTAAAATTATCTGTAAAGCTTATCGAATAACCATTAGTAGTAATATCTGATGCATTCCAGTATTCCAGTCTAACGAAATCACTCTCATCGTCCATTATGCTAATAATATCTGAATAAGCTTCTAGAGCTTCTCCTTGAGCGATACCAGAATCATTAGTTTCTTGGTAGGTTACCTTGTAGTAGTATAAGCCAAGTGGCAATGCTGTTATTTGCTGCTCAGGAAATTTTATTATAACATACTCCGGCGTATGTATAAATGAATGATTAAGAGTAAATGATTTAACTGTAAAATCGTCATTTACTCTTTTAATATCAAGCGTGATATTACCAGAAGTAGAAACTACATCTCTTGTAAAATATAACTGGAAAGGAACTAAATAGTCTTTTCTAGCAGCGACTGGGCATATCTGCCCATATGTATACCAGCGTTTAGAGTGCCAGTATTCCTTACTGCTGTAGAAAGGAAGTACGTTATAGTTATTAGCTCCATTTAATTTCATTGCTATTGCCATAGTATCATGTATTAAAATGGTTTATATATTAGCGTTGCTGTTGCTTGTCTTTTATCAAGATTTATCTTTATCGATGTAGCAACCCCGTTTCCTATTTCTGTTTTTATTAACTTATACGGGTCTAAGTCTTCATCAACTGGGAACTTAACTTCTTGCTTTAATATTCTCAGTATTCCTTTTGGGTTTAAGAACTTGCCATTTATGCTCACAAAATCTTCAATTTCTATGTCATTTCCTGATATGTCGTACATATAGTATTCTTCTAAATACGGCCATGAGAAGTATGCGTTGTTTACAGTTTCTTCAAACTCGGCTACTTCTTGGTCGCTATCAGATAACTTTACAGTAGATTTTGATACTGATAAATTATTCATAGTATCCTTAGTAGCTGCTAAAACTGCTATGCCATCGTTTGAAAATTCACCTGGGTCTAGCATCATCATATCTACGTCAGCTGCGAAATTTCCAACTGAAATACTTTCCTTTTTGCTGTCTTTGCAGTATTTGTTGTTTACATTTATTGGCCTCCCTTCGAAGCCTTCACTTTGTCTTCCATTTGAAAATTCAAATTCATACCTAGAAGCTAAGCCCTCTTTTTCATACGAAAACTGTGACTGCGCATAGTCAAGTTGTAGCCTTGTTCTTAAGTCAATAGACTTAGTCAAATCAACTGATATTTCATTTTGCTGCGAATAGCTTCCGCCGTTCAAGAAGTATGCTATATTTTCAATTCTAAGTTTGCCATTTTCTACAAACCAGTAACACCTCATAGTTTGCGCCAGCATATCCATAATTGATTTGAACGATGTTGGCATCTTTTGGGCTGGCTGGTCGTAATTGCTTTTTAGTATATTCGTTATCTGCGTTAAATACAGCCGTACGTAATAGCCAGATACGGGGTTTGTTTCTGAGAATAAAAATTCACTGTATTCTGTAGTAGCAGCAAAAGTCAAATTGACTTTCATCTCCTTTAGTAAGGCATTTATACATGACGCTATTTCGTATGTATCTTTTACTATCACAGTTGATACCATCGAATTATACTTGTTCTTTACATACGAGAACTTACTCGTATCAAACCAGTATGAGATATTAGTCCATATATTCTTTGCTATTGGCACATATAATACACCCTTTTTAGGTGGCAAAAAATATTTGCCGTTATCATTTATGCCCCATCTAGTAGCCTCAGCCTGTTCCTGCGACGATATAGTAAAAATGTTTTCAGCTCTTGATGATACTTCAAAAGGAGCACATTTTCTATAGTTGAAATTATTTTCTGCTATATCATCTATTGGAATATCAAACGTGGGACTTGAAACATTGTATGTATCAGAGTCGGTTATAAATCTAGCAAATATTGGCTTTGTTGAATACACGCAGCTAAAGCTTCCACTAGCTTCTCCACTTACTGCTGACACAGTAAATGTATCATTTAGCCATCTTGATTCATCCTGTACGTTGCCATCCCTATACTGAAAGTATACTTCATTCTTGCTTTCGTGCTTTATTTGATACAGCGATGTTCTGTATGTCGTTGGGCTCCCAGTGCTAGGCTGGTTAATCACTTTGTCAAATTGCACGTAAATAACATACGACGTGTTATTAATCGACCTGAATGTTCCAAACTGCCTTTGGGTTTCTTGTATTGCGCCTCCGCCAAGTTCTTCTATAAACGAGGTCTTTTCTAGTGTGCCTAAGTATGTAGTTGCAATAACACTTGGAGAACCGCCTCCTGGATTGACTACTATGTTTTTAAAGTTTGAAGCTTCTGCAAAATGATATTTGTTTTTAAGCAAATCAGTATTCTCAGTTGCTTCAACCACTTCAGTTTCCCAATACGTAGTCAATGGCTTTATACATCCAATAGAGTTTTCTCCTGGCACATACACTTGTATTGCAGGATGCTTCAGCATTCTAAGGTTTTGCTTATTAATATTAAGCTTCATCAAATCATATTCATTCTCTGCTTTTGCTTCTAGTATTGAATAGACATCATCTGTAGTTAGCTTAATTTTGCAGCTACATACTGAAAAGTCCATATCGCAATCAGACTTTGTAAACCTGGCTGTGTGGTACGCGGCTCCATCCTTTGTGATAACAAACTTAAATTCTTTATCAAGATTTGCAGTGAATACCTTTTTTGCGTCAGCATTCCATAGTACTATATCTCCTGTTATGGACACAGAAAAATACTGCTTGTCATTCTCTCTTCTAAATTCTTTTACTAAGTCTTTAGTATGAGGGAATACTTCAACATCATCTATGTAATACCTATATTTTGCTGGTTGCATATTACTTAATTAATCTTATTGTTTTACCATCAATTTCTACTATTGAGCCGTCTGGCTTAACTACAAGTTTTCTTTCTCCTTGTTTTTTGATTTGCTCAACTTGGTCTTCTATGTATGACAAATCAACAGCATGCTGATTACTTGATATGCTTATATCGTCTGCACCTGAAAAAGCATTTACAAATCTATCTTCAAAGTTCCCTTTGTTTAGGCTATCTACGATGCTAGGCAGCATTTTTTTATACTTGTTTGTTTTCCTCTTGTTTATCACAATTAGTGCTTCACCACCTTCAGCCTTCATTCTCTTATTCTTCTTATTCTTAACACCTAAGTCAATATCATTTCCTGATGCATGCGACCCACCTTCTAAGAACTCTATGCCACCTTCTCCGTACTCTTCTTCTTGCTGAGTTACCTGCCTAGCTCTCACCTTTGCCGCAGCAAACGAAGTCCACATAGTACCTATAGCTGCTAATGCCAATGCAGGCCCAATAATCGGTATGACAGAAAGTGATGACCATATGTTTGCGCTTGCCGTAATGAGTGAAGATGCTTGAGTAAGTGAGTTTATGGCTTCTTGTCTTCTCTGTGCTTCAATAAGCATTTGTTCTTTTTGCCTTTCTCTTTTTTTCTCTTCCTCAAGTTCTTTTCTAGCAAGTGCTGCATTATTGGCGTATCCATTGGCTCTTGCCTCCATTTCTGTTTCATACACTTTTTGAGCCATATCTACACGTTCTCTTTGCGCGTCTAAAGCCTTTTCAGCAGCTTCAACCTCTGCGTCAGCGATGCTTTTAATATTGTCTATTACAACACTTACTGCTTCTTCAAGCGCTTCAATCTGGTCGTCATCAAGCCCCATTGCTTCGAGTATTCCACCAAATGCTCCTCTTTCTCCTATTCTGCCTATTACATCATCTGCTTCACTTATCTCTCTGTCAAGCCTTGCTATAGTATTCTCTGCAATTTCTATTTCTGCATCCGACATTTCTATCATACCAGATTTAGACAAGCTTAACAATTTCTTCCATCTGTCTTGTTCTTGCTTAAGTCTGAATGACGTGAGCCTGTTTTCGCTTCTTTTTGTTATTTCATATTTTGTGGCTTCAATCTCCTGTTGTTTGTCAAAATCATAAAGATTGTATTCTCCCATCGTCAAATCAATATCTTTATTGTAGCCAGCAATTATGTCTGCTTCGTTCTGCTGTTCTGACTTTGGAAGTTGCTTGTTCTTCGCGACTGCTATTTTCTTTTCAATCTCAAGCAATTTCAATCTAAGCATAAGCTCTTCTTGAGTATCTTTTTTAGCTGATTTGAGCAATAACTCGGTAGTTTTACCTTCTATAGACAATTGTTTCTCCTGTCTTGCGTACCACTGTCTTTCTAAAAACTCAGTAAGCTCAGACTGCATATTTTCTGTAGCTTTTACAACTTCTTCTTGGGCTGCTATAGCCTGTTGCATCTGTTCTTTAGTGAGAGCTTTATATCTTGAATCTTGGCCATCGATTATGCGCTGTATCTTATTATACTTAGCATATAAATCAGCTACCTCTGCATTATATGCATCAATCTTATCACGACGTTGATTATCTAATTCTTCTCTTTCTAAGTCAGTTATACTTTTAGCATACGCTTTATGTATTTGCCTAGATAAGCTATCAAGAGTATCCTCTGTATCTCTAGGTCTTGGTTCTCTTCCTTTAATGCCTTTAGTATCAGGCCCTGCGATATTAAGTTTACTAGCAGAAATAGCCAACTGTGTATTGGCTCTAATCAAAGCCTGTATTTGGTCTTCAGTAGCCTGTGCCTGATCGCCGTATAGCTTTATATTATCAGTTAGGGTTTGTATAATTGCAGACTGCTGAGTTGCATAGTTTGCTCCACCAGCAGTAGCAGAACCAGTGGCTAATACATCGAATACTGTTCTGTCTGTTGCTCCATCTTGCTTTAGCTTTTCTGCCTTTCTTCTTGCAAGTTCAGCATTAGTAAGTTGACCTACTTTTTTAGTTCTAAGGTCAATTATCTTATTTGTATTTTCTACAATCTTATCTTCATATGCTCTTGCCTGTGCAGCGCTAAGTATGGACTTTGCAAGTAACTCGTGCGAATCTTTTGCCTGCCCATTTAAAATGGCCTCTTTACTTATATTACCAAAATAAGAAGGGTACGTTTTTTGTAATTCGTTTACTGCAGCTATTCTTTCTTTGTAGCTAAGATTTGTATTTTCAGCTTGCTTTTTAAGTAATTTTAAATGAACTATTTCTCTTGTAGCATTTTTCTGTCCTTTAATATCAGCATCAAGTAGATTTTTCTTAACAGCGATTAGCTTCTGAAGTTCTGTTTTATAATCATTGGTTACTTTAGTACCCGTGAGCATTCCTGAAACGAACTCTATAATTTGCTTTCCATACATAGAAAACACTGTAAGAAGAACTACAAGAATTGTGTTAAAGCTAAACAGTGATTTTACTATAGCTTTAGAAACGCTTACTGTTTGCATTCCTTGTTGCTGCAGTATTTTATTCTGAGCTATAAGCCTGTTTATTTCATCCATAAGTATAGGTATATTATTTGATATACCTAAAAAGAATGTATTTAATGATACAGCAGCAGCTGGTAATTCTCGTACAACCTGTGATACAGCAACCCCAAGTCCATTCCAAGAACGTGCGTAGTTACCTACAGATAACTTGTAATTACCAGTAGCTTCCTGCAGTCTAATCATTTCTGTATAAATTTCAGCTGTCTGCTTTTCAAGAGCTTTACCTTCTTCTGTAGATGAGCGCATTTCCTTGCTCATCTGATTAAGCTTTATCTTGTTAAGCGAATATTGCGCGGACAATCTATTGTATGAGCCTTCAGCAGAATTAGCAATTTGAGCTTGAAGCTTAGCCTCTTGGTTAGCCTCTCTTATTTGCTGGGTATACAATTTAAGCTGTACATTTTCTTCTGATTTCGCGAATGCCAGTTTTTGCTCCAAGGCAGCCATTTCTGCCAATATGGTTTTTCTAGCGCTTTCAGAAGCATTGGCTGCTTGGTTCTCAGCATTGTATCTTATTTGAGACTGAATTTTAAGCTTAATAGCATCATCGTATGCTCTCATTCTATCTTTCAGCTCAATTATTCTGTTTATCAGCTTGGCTCCTTCATTTGATGATAAAGCTTGCTCTTGCGTCATGCTTTTAAGCTTACCAGTAACAAGCTTTAGCTCTGCTTCCATTTCCTTATATGAGCCTTTCGCTGATTCAACGAACTGTATTTCTTGCTTGGTTAAATTTGCTGACTTCTGCTTGGTCGCATTTAGTCCCTGTATATTACCTTCTAACAGTTTAGACGAGCTGCTCAATTCGCTGAATTGCCTTTCTAGTTTAGCAGCATCATTGGCGTATTTGCTGATGGTTTCTCTGTTCTCAGCAGTCGCTCCGCTTATGCCTTTCAAAGCAGATTGAATTTCTGCAGCATTCTTCTTAATCAAGGATGTTACATCATCATATATGCCTTTCACCTCTATGAGTTGTTTTATCAACTGCTCAATCGAATCGTCTGGGTGAATCAGGTCTTTATAATATACTGGGTTAGAACCTGCCATTTTTTGTTCGATATATAATTGCTTAAATTGTCTCCCAGATAGCACTGGGTCGCTCCAGATTTAACTTTGACGCTAATATAATAAAACAATATTAATAATAAAACAAAACGCGAAACTTTTAATTAAAATTAATCATCCGAGTCTGTTTCTCTTCCTTTTATTATATTTTAGTTCTGATTCGGCTTGTTTTTTAATAACTTGCATAGAGTTATAGAATTGCAGCGTTGTTAAATTATTAGCATTTGCACCAGTTTTTTGCAGTAAGATTAAGCAAGCAGTTTCAAACTGCTTATCATATTCTATCTCTACTGACTGACTACCTATGAAAGACTTAGGCTTATATAAACTAAGTATTGCATCATCTATTTCTTGTATCAATTTAGCATTGTTGTTTTCAGTTATTATGCTGTCGAGTACTAACAGTGTGCGCCGCTTAATATTATCATAAGCCTCTTTGTCTTTCGCGTTTGTAAATTCTGAAGGAAAATATGTATCAAGTTCTGTCTCTACTTTTTTTTTAAATTTTGCAATAAATGATAAAATAGTACAGTGCTTAACTGTGTTTATGCTTTTTATAATATTTTTTAAGCTATCGTCTGAGTAGTCAGTTACTCTTTTACCATTTATGCTATATATCAATGACGCAAAAGCCATGTACTTAGGAGATATTTCGCTGCTAATCATATGCATATTTTGTCGCATATTTTGTAGTTCTTGCAAGGCTTTTGCCTTATCAGTGCTTATTAACTTAGCAATGTACACAGCATGCCTATCTATGTCATCGATGTCTGAGCCTATGCCAGAATCAATTAATAAGAATTTATTAAACTTCTGGAAGTTTATTATCGGAAGCTCATCTATGCCATCGTAAACACATATGACATTTTTATTATGGATAATCTTTTTCATAGTAAAAATCTTACGATTGGTGTAGAGAAAAATGGTACAACCATAAATGCCAGGTCATTGGCTAAACATACGCAAACTATGCTAAAAAGCATAGACGCCCAAAAGCTTAAACAAAAATCACAATCGAACAACTTTGATATTAAAAGTATCGGAGAATGCTCGATAACCATATCCCTTAAGCCTATTTTTCCAATAAGTAATATTGAAAACGTAGTAAGGAGAGAAATCATAATAATCTGTGTTAATGTAGGCATATTACTTATTTTTACAAATGTTTTTTGCTATGATACTAAACTCAAGCCTCAATGCAGCATACGGATACATAAAGAACTGTTTATCTATCGATGCAACGCCTTCGCCTTTATATGCATAATTGTTGTATATCTTTTCTACAGAATAGTTCTTATATACATTTTCATATCGCTCATACACTTTTCCAAGTGTTATCCTACCGCCTTGTTTCACAAAGCCTGGTGTAGTTATAAGGCTTATAATTTCATTTTTTATTTCTTCTGTGTATAATACGCTAGTATCCTCATATATAGAATTGAGATTATACCAAAATACTAGTGCGCCATTGAACTCAATCTGTGGCATACCTGGTGTAAAATATGAGATGTTCTGAGGGTCATATATATCAAACCAAGAAAAGTTGCCAAAATTATCATTTGGAAGTACAGACACATATTCGCCTTTCCCATTGTAGACAGCTGGATATATAAACTTATTCCCGTCTGGTCTATGCTCTACGAGTTTGTATGCACGCCCAAAAGCGTAATTTAGCCATTTGATATTATCAATCAGCTCAATCTGTATGTCTTGCAACACTTTGTCAAGCATTACTGGGTTGTCTTTGTATATTACATTGACACTTGGCTCTTTTCTATTTTTCATAAGCTTTTAAGTTTATCAAGCAACATAGGATATAAATATTCCCAAGCTAGTTCTTCCATGTTTTCGTCTGTCAACCCAAATATCTGTTCACCATATTTTTCACCTAGTTTACTTGTTTTCCAGTCAGTCGCGTCAATAAAAAATCTATCTTCATTTATAATTAACACGAATGAACCTTGAAAATCTCCTGTATCTCTTAATGTTACTCTGTTAGTAGGCTGTGATTTTGCAAGTTTAACTTGTATGGTTCTAGGAGAATATGGCGCGTAGCTATCTATTCTTATACCATCTCTAGTTATTCCTTTTTCAAACAGCTGTGATTGAGAGTTCATGTCAAGAATCATCGCTTCGTCTTCTATAATTTCGAGGCGTATGTATTCATCAAGGTTATCTCTAAATTCAGTTATTTTTTCTAACATGTTATCTATAGCGCTCATTATATATGCATATACCTTATACCGTTATTTTTGCACGGCATACACACTCTGTCTATGCCTTCTGTACTCAGCCCAATTGCTTTGAATGCTAAATCGAGCTGATAGCTTAGGCCTGATTTTTTCATTGATGAAGAATCACCATCTATCTCGTATAGAATATCAACTCTTGATGCGTTGATAGAATTTCTATTCGTTCTTACATTTGGGTTGTAAGCGAATTCCCTAAGGAAGTCTATTGCAACTTGCTTTGCTATTACATCTTGGAATAGCATTTTTTGTGCAACTATGAAGTCAGTTATATCACATTTGACAGATATATCTAAGTTAAGGCCGAAGTTGGTTGTATAATCGTATATATTGTTTTCAACATCCCAAAGTGTTTCACCATCTATTACTTCTTCATTGACGCTAAAAGGATGTATTTCTAAATACTTAGACCATGCTTGCCATGCTTGCAATTCTCTTCTTGAGCAATTTCCGCAAGGCTCTTTTGACCAGTCTTTATCTTTTCTAATTGCCAGTTGGTTTGTTAAATCTAAGTCAGATTGCTTATAACATATATACCAACTGCCACCTGCATCTATTTCGTCAGTCTCATATGGCAGATATAAATCATCTGTTATTATCCACATGAAACCTGGTTTATTCTTGTTAACATGTATTGTATGGTATGGACTAGCTAGTGAAGAGTTATATATGTATAAATCAAACTCACCAGTCCCGTTTGACTGGAACCCTATTTTGTTTATTTTTGTAGTAACACCTTTTGACCTGATTGGGACTATCTCAAAACCAACCATGTTATCTTGGTTCTTGATAGTGTCAACTAGCCTTCCAGTAGAATCAAACAGTGTTCTGTTTTCACATAATTGCTTGTATGTACCTTTTACAATCTTATCGTTGATATATCTGTTTACTGCTTTTACTATACTGGCTTTTGTTTTGCTTTCGAGCCATTCTGAAAATGGGTTTGTTTCTTCCCAAAAATTTGTATCATCTGGAGAATTACCTTCTGTCTGCTGCAAAGATTTATACAAAAGGTTATTGTATGATACTACTTCTCCAATTTTGTATACACGCCCAGCATCATATTCATCATATGCAACGTTATTAAAATCTGGTGCAATGCTAGATAAATTCTGCAACGTAAGAAGCGGGTGTACTTGCTGAAAATATATGCCAGATTCACTGCGTGTCAAACTGTCAGATATATGTATTTCTGCGGTATTGTAGCTTTGTTCCCATCCTACAACGTGGAACATTGCTGACTGTATATCATTGATTCTTACCATTGCTTAATAGATTGTTTTAAAAATGAAAAACAGTAGGCCACCGAGCTTAGCCGATGCCTACTGCCAAAGCTAATAACAACTTGAAAAACTGTTATTATTCTCTTTATTTATGCACCGGTATATTTATAAAGATTAAGCGCCTGCTACCTCTTTAGTATTAACCGGGTTTTTAGCTGAGTTCATAACTACAACTGGCTTAGCGTATGTAGCATCTTCGCTAGATACATTGAAACCAAGAATAGGACTAGTCAATGTTTCTTTATCGCTGTTGTATGCAGTTACGAATGCCAAATCTACTGCAAATCCGTAGTGCTCTTTACGAGTACGTACCATGTCTGAAGTAGCTGCGCCACCGATTGCGTTGTAGTCTCCAACTGAATCATAGAAATAAGTTCCGCATTGTAGACCGAGCATAGGCAATGTAACTATTCCCCATTCGTGGCCATCACCAGAAACTGTTCCAAGCAAACAGTCACGTTCAAAGCGATGCAACAGGCCAAGTGAACCAGAATTGATTGCGTAGCCTTGTGCGTATTTGCCTTCAGCAGCTGCAATGTTATTGGTCAAGTGCACAATTTTTGTACCGAATTCGTTCTGCTTGTTTACGTCGTTGTACAATCCATGTTGCTGCAACTTTCTCATGATGCTCTCTACACCTGGGTCACCGACGATATGCAATTGGCCATAGAAGTCATTAGCTCCCATGATAACTTCAAGGTCGCCAAAGATATTTTCACGTTCTGACCACTTAGCATTGATAGTATTGCCTGTTTTGTCATATAGCAAAGCATTCTTGATTACCTTGGTCTTATCAGCAGCGAGCTGGGCAAGAGCCACCTGGTCTAACTTCGCTGCCAAAGCATAGATGTACTTCATCATCTTTGTTTCGAAGTCTTTCTGAATCTTAATCTCATTGTTCATGTACATCGCAGGTGCGATTGTGAATCCCCAAGAGTAGGTTGCAAAATTAATTGTAGCCATATTTGAAGTATTTTCGCTGTCCGCGATAGTCAATGACCGAGTGTTACCAATAGTAATATCAGCGTCATAGTCAATAACCGGAGTTTCGAGAACGCTGCCAATTGACATTCTAGCTTTCTCCTTAATTTCATCAGTCAAAATGCCTGTAGGGTCTTCTGATTGCACCATAAAAGCATTCAGAGCTCCATACCGACTGGGACGAAATTCAAACTTATCAAAATTTGAATTCGCTCTCATGTTCTGTGTGCGAGTTAATACTAAGCTCATAATTTAAAAGTTTTTAATTATTAATGTATGGCTAGTATGGTGCATTACCCTTTTACAACTACTAGCTTGATTTTTCATTATCTAATTGGAAGTTCTGCAACGCCTGCGTCTGTTCTTATTTGCTGAAATTGCTTGTCAAACTCTGGGTTATCTCTAGTAATACCTTGCGAGAATATGTAGTTATCAATCAGCTTATCGGCTTCAATCTGTGTCTTTGCAGACGACAAGTCTATAATTGAGCTATTTTCTCCTTGGCCACTTCCACCTCCATGGTTATTGGTTCCACCACCTATCTGGTGTTTACCCAAATCAATAGCATCTTTAATCGATGATTCAAGAACCAAGTCCTTCAAAGAATAAGGGTTCAGGTTCGCTTTAGGATTGTTGATTATATTTCCTGCAGAGTCTCTCATAACTAACATCTTGCCACCTTTTCCATCGTCTACGAAATCAGGAGTACCTTTAGAAAGCACTTCTGATTTTGCTGTCTGTATAAGTGCTTTCTGCACGCTCTCAGGAATTGAGGCTTTGAACTTCAAACCATGGATAGCAGCTTCAAAAGCATAATCAACATGGACTTGCTTCACTGCGTCTTCAAGCTTTGTTTTCTCAACCACGAACTCTGTTTCTTTTGCTTGAAGTTGAGTTTGCAATTGAGTAACTTGAGTTTTTGCATCTTTTAGCTGCTGCTTTAGAGCAGCATCTCCTTCGCCGTTCTCAATTTTCTTTTTCAGGTCTTCTACCTCTTTATTGGCTTTATCAAGTTTTGCTTGAATATCAAGTGTAGATCCTGCCTTCTGTTTGTATTCTGACAATACACGCTTTGCGTAATCATAGCTTTTTTCGCCATCATTCTTTTTGATTCCAGTGATGCTAAAAATATCTGTGTCATACTGACCGTGCAATGCGCCTATCTTAGTACCAATAACAGTATTTTCATCATTTCTAGACATTTCAGCGATAGCATTTAACTGGGCTTCATTGAGGCCAGCTAAGGCTGTACTTTGTCTGAGCATTTCAATTGTTAACATAGCTTTGAGTTTTTTTTTGTTATTCACTTTCTTCTGTTTTTGCTACATACTGAGCGGCATCCCCAAACGGGTCATGCAGCACTTCAAGAATAGTATAGCCAATCGATGTGTGGAATTTTTTGAAGTTATCCCACTCGCCTTTATTGAATGTCTGCACGTACGCCTTAGATTGCTCTTTGCCGGTCATTGGGTTAAAACGTCTGCCTTTTACAACTTTAAGATGCAGCATATTTTCTGTTCCTTCTTCAGGCTTATATTTTGCTGCTTCAGCTGCTTCAATGGCCTTCGCCTCTTCAATCAAATCATCGATGTCTGCAATCATGGCAATACAGTTATCGAGCTCTGCTTGCTTTGCATCATTCCATGACTTGCCATCTTTCTTTGTAGTTTCAAGACCAGCTTTTTGCTCGGTCAGTTTAAGCTTCGCCTTCTCTAGGTCTTGGACTGATTGTTTCTTGGTAGTTGACATAATCTAACAGTTTTTTGGTTATAATGTTTATTTTATCTTTAAATGGTCTGCTGGATGCGAACTCAATTATGTTTATGTTCTCTCGTTCGAATCTTTCGATAAATGTACTAAAATTTATTTTAAGTTTTACTAGTTTTTCATCTAATAACTGTTTTTCATGCAGTTTTAACACTTCATCTAGAGTATTATGCGGGTATGGCTCTAGTTGCTTAAGAATTAGCATTCTTTGCAATACAATGGGGTTGTTTCTATACTCAACTTCTAGTATTTGCTGTGTAATAGCGTCTAATTCTGAATTGGACGCCCCATTCTTTTTGGCCAATTCATATTTTGTGTACAGCTCTTTTACTGTAAATACATAGAACTCAGTTCCCCAACTTACAGATGATGATATGAAATTTTCGCCATACCTAAGCCTACATATTGTGTCGTCAACGAACTTCTGTGCTAACTCAAAATTAGTTTTAAGTGCATTTAGCACAGATGTTTTTGATTCAAAGTTAGCTGCGACCTGTGTTTCATTTATGGCTTCTTTTTCGCTTACAGTTCCACCAGAGCCTACTATAGATACTATAATCTCGTTTTTCAATCTAACACATTCATCCACGTTGTAATCAAGTGAATCTTTATCTATAGTAGTTATCTGCACTGGGTTCCTCATATCACCAATGCCTTCAACAGAATTTGGAACTGGAACCTCTATGAATGAGCCTGGTCCTGCTATTCGCTTATTGCCGCAGCAGGGGCATTTTTCGACTGTACCATCATTGAGCAACTTGTAATCGCCTTTTGAATTCCTCAAAAAGCCACCATCGCAATAATCGCCGGTTTCATTGTTTTCAAAATTGCAATCAGCTTCAAATGCGCTATATATAGGATATGGCGCATACAAATCTAGATGCTGCTTAGAGATTGTGAAGAATAATAGCCAATCTAAATTTGATAGCTCTTTTGTGATTGGGTTCTTCTTTATATATTTGTTTTTCTCATTTAGATAGTTTGACCAGAAAAATCTGGCAGGACAATAACCTAAGCCATGTTCTGCCTCAGTAACAAGTGATTCGATTTCGTTGTCGTCATTCAGCTGATACACCCTAATAAAAGTATCATCGAATACTGCTACCTGTTTTTCTGGCTGTCTAAACACTAACCAATCTAAATCAGAAAAATTCTTGCTTTCAAAATCAATGACATCATCAATCTCAAGCCAGTAAAAATATGGCTCTGGTCTCTCTGATGTTTGTTCTTTTGGCAAGTCTACAACCAAAATGCTATTAGGCGAAACTTGCATTTGTTTCCAGCCTCTAGTTTTCCAAACTTCTGGCTCAAACAGTTTATTTTTTCTAAAATCAGCCCAATCTTCTAATAGCTCAGAAGACGTAAACTGAAATGACGAAGAAGAGTTACGGCTATAGAAAACCCTTTCGAGTTCTCTATAGACGTCCTCAACTACAGCAGGAGTTGACAATGGAAATTTAAAAAGCTGCAAGAAAATATTGTATTTGTCTTTTGGCAACAAAAGTCTAACCCAAGACAAAAAGTCCTGGGTTGGTGCGTTTATGTCAGAAACAGCAATATTCGTCTCTGAATGGAAACGAATACGCTTCTGCATTTTTACAGCTTTCTGAATAACTTGCTTCTTACTCGGCTTTAGCAGTATTTGCTTTATCTGTTTTAAGTCTAATGCCATTGTCTTCGTCGTAATAGTATTTACTATCGTCAGGCAGTTCCCAACCGCCATTTAGTGTAGAGCCCATATTGAGAATTCTCTCTGCATGTTTAATCTCAAAAGACCGTTTTATACAGTCTTTTTTGACTTCAAGCTCTACCATTGTTGCCTTAACCTTTACCATAACTTATATGTTTTTAGCCTCCAGCGGCTGATTTTGCATTAACTAAATCAGTCAAAGGATTGTAGTCAAACGCTGCTGTTTTTACAATTACAAAATTGTCACTCCAGTTAGGAAAGAATGACCATTGGATTGTGTTGCTATCTGGCTCTTCGAAACCACCGAGTTTCTTATCGCCTACAAAGAACTTACCAACAGGAATCGGCATGTATTTTGTAGGCTCATCAAGGTTATCTGCCAAACAGCCAATGTTACCATTCTCGTCAATCAGATACACACCAATGTTTTCACATGAGTAATTTTTCATTGCTGCGATAGTAGCCTGGCTTTCTTGATAGATGATGCCTTCGAACGTTGTGGCTTCACGGCCAATTACGATCTCAACACCGCCTAGTGTCTGATTGCCACCACCGAATGTACGAGCTGCTCCAGGTTCTGTAGTAGGGTTCTGAATGTAAGGGCTGATAACCATCTTAGTTCCATCCGCAGCTGAAAACAGCGGAGTCATAGTAGCCTTTTTTGCTATATCAGCAACAGCTATACTGTTCAGTTCTCCAGCTGATTTGTTGATGCGCTGAATAATTACTTTTTGTACTTGTCCCATGCTTTCTTTGCATTCAGCTATGCTGAGGTCAGCAATATGTGCTCCAGGAGGACATCCACAGTTTAATCCCATAATAAATAAATTTTTTATATTGTTAATACTAGCGACTGGCTTCCCTTCACCAATATCGTGATAAATAGAAGTATGAAACTTATTTAATGCGAATATAAATATAAAACGAATAAAAAGAAAGACAATGACCTTAATTTTTATTCGTTTTAAAGAAATTTAGCTCTTTTAAGCCTACAGGAAAATCAGTATATTAGTAATAATGATTGTTATCGCTTGTGCTATGAAAAGAGGTTTAATCAGCATAAACCGTTTCTTTAGCTCGTACTGCTTATACATCTTCTTCATCATGATAATTACGTAGACAGGCCATACAATCCAAAGTAACAGTAGCCATGGGCATACTACAATCAATATTAGGAACATTAGTATGAGAGATAGTGTTGTCGCTATCAAATTAACTGTTTTATCACCTCCTCTATATTTTGGAAATATAATAAAAACTAGCATTGATATTTCCCATAAGAACCCTAAAAACTGAAAATCATTTCCTGCTAGGCTGTCAAGCAACGGTGGCAGGGTGAAAAATGCATATACGAACATAGGGGCCTGATAGAATGGGTTTTTAAGCTGATAATACAGCTGATTAATAGAATCTGGTGTATCCTCAAAGCTTTCATATACACACATAAATAGTAAAAATAATGAAATCAGTACTACTGATAAAACCGCAAGTAATGTAATCATAATAAATGGTTTTTGAATTGTTAATAAATATTGTTAATTTCTCTGCTTAATGCCTCTTTTGCTATCTCTTGAGGAGTGCATTTCATACACACCTGTGAGAGCATCTGGAGCATCATCATGCTGGCTTCTTTTCTTGTTATCTTTTCTGTAGCTCGTAAGTGCATTGTAGAACTTCGGCCATTTTTTCTCCCAGCCAACTGGAAACAGAATATCATTCATTACATTAGCTGACTGTGTATATATACGCACGTACTTATTATTAGTCTGTGTAAATGGCTCTATGGAGCACCTGAAGTTCCTCATATCAACTCTGAGATGTTTCTTTACTGCTCTTGCAAACCCACGCCCGCCATTGTTAGCCTCAATCTTAGCCTTTACTGTAATATTAAGTGCTAGCATCTCGGCGGTTTTCGGTTCTGTGACCTCCATAGGTGCATCAGTAAAATAAACATCAGTAATATAAACATATTCAGGCGTATCTATGAAGCAGATACTGCATAAATGGTCTGCACCAGTGTCTGCAGTGTCTGTATAGTTCCATCGTTTGTAAGCGTCTCTGCCAGTTGGCAACTGCTCAGGTACATACGTCTTGAACTCAGGATACATAAGACCTTCCTTTGGCTTAGGGTCTTGCATATACTGTGTGTCAAACACAAGCGGGTTAATCGCTCTCATCTTATGCAGCTCTTCAAGTGTGTGCTTCATAGGCCACAGAGCACTTTCATTGCCTTCTTCATCAACCTGAATGGCTGGAAGCGAGAGTGTAGTCCATTCACCTGGCTCAATCTCATCAAGATATCCACACAAGTCATGCTCATGCAGTCTCTGCATTATAATTATGATCGGCGTGTTACGAGAGTTCGTACGGTTTCGTATTGTATTCTCAAACCGTTGGTTTATTCTTTCTCTGACCACATCTGATTCTGCGTCTTCTGGCTTTACAGGGTCATCAATCAGAATCGCGCCATTAAATATGTTAGTCCTAGCCTCTATAAGATGCAGCACATTATTCAGCGTGCTGTCAAATGTCAGGCCTTGGTAGTCTTCCTCAGTCAGGTTGTCTTCTTCATCAACGTGTCCAGCACCGAAGCCTGTAACCTGTCCCTGAGTTGATACTGCGTACAGCTCTCCGCCTTTCGCTGTCCTCCATCTAGTGGACGACCCTTTCTCCTTCTCTAGTACAGCATCTGGAAACAGCTCTTTATACAGCGGCTCCATCATAATGTTTCTCACTGTAGCTGAGTTGTCGTTCACAAGCAAGTCAGAATATGATAAATGTAGGAACCTGCACAAAGGGTTTAATGCAAAGCACCAACTTATGAATGATTTAACAGCAATTTCCGTTTTGGAATATCTAGGTGGCATGTTAATTTTCAACCTAGTTATCTTCCCATCTACCACGTCTTGTAAAGCCTTGAATATCATCTTATGATGCTGGTTCACCACAAATGAACGATGATACTGCGCTTTAAACATAGCCCGTGTGTACTTCTCAAGAGATGCCAACAGCTCAAGCCGCAGGAGTTCCTTTGGGTCAATCTCGCCATTGATATCCTTATATGCTTTAGCCTGTATTTGGGCGAGTGATTCTTTTCTATAATTCCTTATATTCATGTTATATGATACTAGCGTCTGTCAGTTCATTATAAATAATGTTCGCGTGTAGGAGAGGAGCATCATCTATCTCCAATTATAGTGTCTCTGATTATCATGTATGCCTCTCTTGATACAACTGTATTTGGCAACAGCCCGGGTGCTATCTGTGACTGATTCGTATATGCTGTCGAATCTATCACCATGCCAGACTTTCCAAACACTCTGTCCCACAGCTTCTCAACGGTATCCATATTACCGAGTTTCGCATCGTCTAGTAATCTTTTAATTACTGTCTTAATGGCAACTGGCACTTTTTTATTGTTGTATACTGCCTGCAGTTGAGATTCATTACAAGTCAAAAGCGATGAAAGCAGATTCATTGTGTCCTGCTTAGTGAGTGCCAAATTGAGATTGATATTGAGTGAAGTCAGCAGCTTGGCGACTTCTGGCTTAGTGGTTCCAAGTAGTGGAAGAGCGTGCTCAGGAACACAGAGTTTTGCAGACGCTGCCTGGTTGGTCTCAATTGATTCTAAAATGTCAAGATTTTTCTTACGCTCAGCCAGCTTAACCTCGTCAACTTTTTTCGCTGCTGCTTTTTTGTGTTCCATATTTTCTATTGCTTGCTTTTCTCTAAGCTTTGCTCTTGCCAACTCAGCTGCTGTATACTTTTGGTCAATATCTTCAATCTTTTCAGTGACTGCACGTTCTCTCAGCTTGTTAACAACTCTTGCATGCCTTGAATCGACTTCTGGTAGCAATTCAAGTATCTTTTCTGTTCTGTCTTCTTGCATAATACAGTTCTAAAAGTTATGTTTTTATGAATTCTCATTATTAGCTTGTTATGCAAATATGAATGAAAGCTGTTAATTAAAAAAGTCTTTTAAGTTAAAAAAGAATAATAATGGTAGGTTGTGGTAAGAAAAAGAGAAAATTTTGTAGGAACAATAAATATTTCTAGTAAACAAGCATTGTTTATCGATAGTTCATTGGCTTTCAGTCAGTTAAGTTAGAATAAACAAAATAAACAATAAAAGGTGCAAACTAGGCTGTCTGGGCTGGTTGTAAGTGTTCAAGAAAAGTTTTGACAGCAAAGTGGTAGAACGATACGTAGTGTCTAGGCTGGCTATTAGCAAAATGTAATAAACAAAATTGTATATTTTCCATTTTACCACTTTTGTCTAATGACAAAGTGTCACTTTGTAAAGTTTATACTGATAAATTCTGACAAAAAGAACAAGAAAAATTCCAGAATAAACAAAATAAACAATTTGATTTGTCAGAGAAAAGTCATTGTTTATCATTATTGTTTATTTCTAAGTGACTGAAAATCAACTCATTACAACCCATTTTTACGTCAATAAACAATGTAAACAATAAAATCGCTAAAAAGGTGCGTGCCCATGGGTGTGTGTACACGCGCACGCGTGCCTGCGCGATTTCGTTATATACCCCCCTATTTATACGATATATACTTTTTATATAATTAAACCCCTTTTATTAGAATAATTATTGTTTATATTGTTTATTATAGCTTATTCTATTGAAAATCAATCACTTATCGATAAACGATACATTGTTTACAATTGTTTATCATTGTTTACAAGAAAAATTCTTGTTTCTTGGCTTTTTATGATAGCAAACAAATGCCAACTATGAGACTATTACGGATTGTGGCTTTTTACCAGACCGATAAACGGTATTATGATTTGTAAAGCGATGCCTTTGTACGCACGCGTTGACTTTAAATATTATAAATAACCCAATATATCAGCCTGGGCATGCTTTGTTTCATTCTGGAGAAGAAACTAGCCTAAAAACGATGACTTATATAGGTCAATTTAAAACTATTAAAATCTAGCGCTCAAAATTGATTAAACATTTTTCACACTTAAAAATATAGCTAAAAATTTTTGGAAGCAAAAATGCTATTTTGCCATTTTATCCTATGGGCCTATGTATAAAATCAATGTTTAGATGAAGCAAAAGAGCCTAAAAACATGATAATTAAAAAGCCTAAAAACCTAAAAACTGATGAGCAAAAGAGCTCATCATCATATTATTTATATTAAAGGCCCAGCACTCAGGCACAAAGGGGGCCCAATGTCAAAATGCCTTACTTGTAACAATTTATTACTATCCATTGCACCATTGAGGCAATGAGCCTAATAGCCATGATGGCTAATAGCCATGATGGCTAATAGCCAATAAGCAGAATTTCAGCAGCGATTTTGGCAGTGAGGCTAATAGCCAATAAGCGAGTATTCCGCCATAACTTTTCAATCCGGCGACCTCTGCAACCAGCCAAACAGAGCAAACAGCCAAATTGGCAACCATGTTACCATCGCAATCAATCATTAAAAACACCTATACATCATCCTGTCATCATGCCAATATCCATAATTTCAATTTGTCGTTGTCGCATGTGCGCATGATGCCATTACAATTTTGATTTGACTACAACTCTATAATCATCACAACTCTATAATCATGCCAATTCAGTAATCGCATCGATTAAGAAGCCGCACCGATTACAATTTGAACTGATAATTTTGAATTGACATCAGCACATGACATTGTGGCATATTTGTACGGAAACATGAATTACTGCTTAATGCCATAATGGCATGATGATTATTTAACAGAAAATTAACAGAAAATACTTTCGTGATTGGCAGATATCCTGTATATTTGTAATACCAAAACAAAAGAGTACTAACAATTAAATAAAAACAAGGTTATGAAAGCAACAGACATTAAAGTTAAGAATTTCACTAATTCAAGTTACGGCATCTTTGAAAATGGCAAGTTCATATCCTCGAATGACAGTTGGGATAAAATGATAGACCAAGCTACTATAATAGCTAATGAGGGTGTAAGCAAAGTTACTATCTCAACTTTGGAATTTGCCGGAACTGACGAAGAGCCAATAGTCAATGAAGGTACAGTAATAATGAAGTTCTATAAGATAGACGATACTGTCTATATCACCAACCAATTATAAGCTTAACCAGCAGGAGGCAAGCAAGCCTCCTGCATAACAACTAATTAAAATAAGTACAGGACTTAATACAGGTAATCATGGAGAGCAATAAAAAAGAAGGTAATGTGTGCATAACCATTGGATTGGCTATGCTCCTGGTGAGCATCATAAGCTATCATTTGTTTGGAATTTAAAGCATTAATACTATGAGACAAGAGAATAAAGATTGTGTGGTGGTAATCTACAGACTTGAAGTTATGTTAGCTATGAATAAAGATTATGATAAGGTTATTGGTACATTACAGATTGAGCTTTCAGGCTCATCAGTCATAGTCGATGTGTGTCCACGATGTTTGATATTAATATTCAGAAGAAGAGCTATCAGCGAAGCTGAAATGCAATCCAAGATATACAGAATCTTAGAAGATATACCCTACGATTTGGAGAAGGTAGCTGAGTTGTAATTTGAAATAGCAGTAAATACTGAAACAAATTTTAACGAACAACCAGAAAATTTTAACTCGTAATTAACAGAATACAACTAGGAAACATGTATATTTGCAATGTGATTCTTAAAGAAAAATAGTTGAAGGTACCATAAACAATATTTAACAGAAAAAAGTTCTAAAATACTTTCAAGATTCAAAAATAACAATCATATTTGCAATACAAAATTAAAGCTAATAATAACCAATTAAAAACTTAAAGATTATGGCAACAAAGAATTTAAACCAGATGAGCTCAAAGAAATTGAATGAAATGTTCAACAGTGAAGAAACTACTCAGGAAGTAAAAGACCAAATCACAGCAATCCTGGAAGCTAGACAGCAAAAAGCTGCAGAGGTAGCTAGCGCTGCTGAAGAATCCAAGCTTACTCCTGAAGAAGAGGCAGCAATCAAAGCAGCTGAAGAAAATGGTGGCATAAACCCTTCTTATACTGGCAAAGGTGGCTCAAAAGGAGAAGCAAAGAAGAAAATGACTGACCAAGAGCGCACTGAGCTTGCAGCGAAACTGAAAGAGACTGCAGTTGGCCACAAATGCCAAGTTGTACCTTTCAACACAGCAATCTGGGAACCAGGAGTGGTTGTATCAATCATTGAAGAGAAGAGGTCGAACAAAGTGATGTATGCAATCAAGCTTGACGACGGCCGCAGAATTGTAAAGGCTGTAGATTCACAACTCATTAAGGTTGAAGATGAAGTAGTTGAGTTGCCTAAGAAGGTAAGAGGCCAAGGCACTAAACAGTCAACTGAGAATTCACAGCCGAAAGAACCTTGGGCAGAAGAAGACATCAACAAGGCTATCGAGGAGAATTCAGTCCATGTTGGTAAGACAATATCCTACGAGAAGACTGGAGCACTTGGTGAAAAGGCCGAGAATGCAGAGACTGAGACTGGTAGAGTGGTATCATTGGTAGCTGACAAACGCGGTAAGAGAATTCTGTTCAGAATTGCTATCGACCAGACAGAAGACGAGAAGACGCTCGGCTTGCCAGTAAAATACTCTCATAAAGTAGCCGACAACGAGAGCCTGAAATTGGCAGAATCGCTCGACGAAGAAGGAGCAGAACTGAACACCAAGTATCTGAAAAGATTGCATGACAGACAGAACAAAGAAGAAATGACTCCTGAAAAGAGCATCGAACTGGCTGAGAAGAGAATTTCTCAGATTGACGCGCAGCTTGAGAAGCTGAATGCAAAGAAGGCTAAGCTGGCAGAAGAGCTCGAAGCTGCTAAGAAAGAGCTTGCAGAGAAGCTTGACAAAGAGCTTGAAGCAGCAGCTAACACAGGTGACGCTAAGAGTTCAGTCGAATAACATATAGACCATTTCGTTTTCAATAATTCAATATGAAAGTTTAGGTGTAAACAAGTAGGCAGGCAGTCTGAGAAGATAGCCTGCCTATATTTTTGTGCCTATTTATATTAAACATAATATTTCTACTCAATTTCGATCATTCTAGGCTATTTCTAGAAGCTTTTATATTTTCCAAATGGTTTTATCGTTTTCTATATTTTAATTAAATCTGGACTAAATCTAGTATGCTGGCTAACGCCTATGCAAGGTATTTGCAATGCTAGATTTTCCACGACAAGCATAGCTTTATAATATTTAACGAATATTTAACAGAAAATTCTTTGTATATTTGAATATTTTTTTATACTTTTACATGTTAGAATATAGTCTGCATTCAAGGCAGCAGTAAAAATATTGTATATTATCAAATGAATAACGTACAGGTAGACAGTAAAAAATTATGGCAAATTACTCAATGAATTATGACCATGCAGAGCGCGTCATAATTACAAACGATGCATTTTTCTATTTGAAAGATGATGAGCCTATGATTGATGAAACAAACATTAGGTTTGTCCATGAAATAAATAGGCGATTCCAGAATGGCTTTCATATAGATGACGATTGGTGCTATGTAGATGAAGAGAACGGTCTCATAGATGCTCTATTCATACCGTATGAAGAGGATACATTCCAATATAATTTGTACATTGACCTGTTCAACAACTGGTATTTGCAGATAGATTGGGATGGAGTAAACAGCGAATGCATAGTAAGATATGCAAACACATGCAAACAGCCGATGGAGCCAGAAGTGTGCAAAATTCTTTATAATGATGGTGGGAAGCAGTATATCCAGACAGAGAAAGGCAGCATTTACCATCTTTGGAAGGCCATCAGGAAATAATCATCCCAAGGCCCCCTGACCGTACTTCCCAGAGCCAAAATGACTTTTTCTCCTGGAACGATTTTAACCAAAAAAAACAAAGCCAGCTATCTTCACAGACTGCTGGCTTTTTTCGTGAATAAAAACACATGGAATATTAGCAGGAAAGTTTTTTATCTTCGACTTCTTTGATTATTCTTTGCTGTTCTTGCCATTTTATGTACTTATCATACCAAAATGGATGCTTCTCAACCAGTTTCAAGAAGGTGTCGATCTTAGTAAGCCTGAATGCATATTTGGATTGCATATCAACCAGTTTGTCTCTCTGCTCGTAGTAAGTAACAACAGCTTTATCTATATGGAAAAGAAATTCACTGCTAGTCTCTCTTAGCATATCCATTTCAGTGCCTTTAGAAAAGAAAAATGGAATATTTGGAGTAACCCATAGAGCAAGAGCTTTGCCGTATTCCTTACTGGCTTCATACATAAACCCATCATTTATTTTGAAAATATCAGGATATTGTGCCCAGCAGCTTTTCACAACATGTGGAATATATGGTTTCAGCAGTGTTTCAATTCTATTGTTTATGTATTTGAGAGACTTATCCATTAGGCTCTGGTACTTAGCAGACATTAGGCTGATTATTATCTTTTTGTCTTCAACTGTCAGGCTTTTGTTCAGGTCTTTGAGATTATTTTCAAGAGCGTCTCTTTTGATTTGCAGGCGCTTTTTATCACTTGCTACTCTGTTCTTTTCTTCGAACATTTTCTTTTTGATGAGAAAATTCTCCCACTCTTTCTTTTTCTCCTCATATAGAACTGGCCTCTTTGTGATGACAACTCTGCCTGATTCATTGCGTACCATTTCTCCGTTGTCGTCTCTTTCTGCTTTTACAGTAAAACCCCAAGCCCTATCAGACATCATTTCTTCTGGCAAAAGGTCATCCTGCATTTCTTCAATCTGTATCTTGCGTATCTCCTCCTTCATCTGCAAGTCATATTCAGAGTCTGAATCTTCTATCTCATGAAGGAATTTTGCTGCTTCTTTACTAGTAATTGCCATATCTGCAATTTATTTAAAACCACTTGCTAAATTTGAATAAACTCTCCATAATGTCATTTGCTGGCCTTTTCTGCAACATGATATAATAGCTAATTGCTAATAGGAATCTTGTTACTTTATGGAGTAACCAACCTGATAAATAGACGAAAAAGTATAAAAAGCCTAAACAGTCCCATAGAATTTTACTTAATTTTTTCATAATATCTTTCTTTTAAGTTATAATGCCTTTCATATATATGCAAGTCGTGCACAAAATGATAATACGTACCAACGTAGATACCTAGTTTTTTTGCAACATATTCTTGCAATTTGGAAAAACAGTATTGGTCATTGCAAAAACCATAAACCAAATCATTAGAACGCATGTTTACACACATGTTAAGAAGGTCATCACCTGCTGTATCTTGTGATATATCAAAACCTATAGACAGAGTGCATGGTGTGTCAAACTCATAATCGTCTTTTTCTTTGCCATCAAATATCGTAAGCCAAGCTTGACGCGTATTTTTATTAGCCTTTAACTGCTCTATGCATTTTCCAAGCTGAGCATTGCGGTTCCACTGCCATCCATAGTTTGAATTGACTATGTTGTCTCCTCCATGCATTTTATCCCAAATTTTGGCATGCTTTTTTATGTCTTTTACGCTTCTGTCTTGTGATAAATACCATGACCATTCTTTTTCTGCGTAGCCTACATTGAATTTACGCCATTCAGTTCTTATGATTCTTTGGCAAGGGTTTGCTATTTCAAACCCAACATTATAGATAGCCTTAGTGCCTATGCTTGTTTCTTTTCCATATTTCATGATGCATTCGTACAGATGCTCAAAAGCATCTGTTGCATCTAAGAATTTTAATTTTTCTGTGATGTTATCTATCATAGTTGTTTAACATAAAACAGTTCTTCTTCAGCTTCTTCATTCATTGATTTGCAAATAGCTATCGCGTCATCATACTTGAGGCCCTTAAGCTCTAAGTCGTTATCATCGACTGCTATTTCGCCTGATATTACATAGATGCCATATTTATTTGTTTCTGTACCAAACTTTACAGCATCAAGCGCATGTGTACAAATATACACGATCGCTTGCTTACACACAAATCCAAATCTATAATTATTGTTAATGACTTGAATATATTGCTGCCTCAGTTTTTCTGGCTCAAGCAACCCTTGTTTTTCCATTCTCTTGTATTCTTCAAGCCATTTACCGAACCCGTTTTGTTTTTTAAACTGGCCTGCAAAATGGCTTGCAAACTTGAGGAATAAATCTGAGTTTATAAGAGGGTCTATATCTACTGCTTTCTTTCCACGCATTTTTACTACTGTATTTATAGATGCAGTTAATTGTTGTTGTGCATCTGTAGGAGTATTCTTTTTCTATCTTGCAAGGCATATATCATATCAATATTGACTTTTACAATAGCTATCAAAGAATCTATCTCATCTTGCTTTGCCTTTATGATTGCATCATCACCTTCTTTGGCATTCGCAATTACAATTTTCAAATGCTTGTTAAGGCTATCTGCTTTCTGCAGTAACATTTTATTCTGCTGTACTAATTGTGTTATATTCTCGTCAATATCTTCAACATATATTTGAGCAAACGAGCTATTGGCTAATAATAGCATTAAACATATAATTATTGCTTTCATTGTTAATTGTTTAAATTGGTTAAGCTATTTTAGGCTATTCTAGAGAGGCTGAATCAAATTGTGAATGAAATATATTAGACCTAATAAAAAGCCTCTCTAGAATAAAACCTTATATGTTATCGTTTATCTGTAGAGCCAAAACCACCATCTGCTCTCGTGGTCTTAGCATCGAACAGTTCAGATTCATCGCTTACTTCTTCAAGGGCAGCGTACGCAACTGGTACTAAGATAAACTGCGCAATTTTCATACCTGGTTTTAGTATGGCTTTATGATTGCCAACATTTATCAAATGTATGTGTATTTCTCCTTGGTAGTCTTCATCAACTATCTCAGCACCAACTATTAGGTTGGAATTGAATGCCTCTTTCTTTGGTGTTCTTCCACTTCTTAGTACAGCATTTTTTGATGTGACTACACCTGATTTGTTAGCTGCCATTAGCATGTAGCCTTCTGGCAAGTTGGCCTTAATTCCAGATGGAATAAGTACGTCATCACCTGGAAATAACCTTAATATTTCAAAATCTTCTGGAATGAAAAAGTCAATTCCTGCTGACTTATCTGTGCCTCTTACTGGGCTCTTAACGTTTCTTATTTTTAAGAATTTCATAGTCATTTTTGTTTATTGTTATACTTACTTTTGTCTTCTAATAAATCGTGGTATAATATGTTTGAAAATATATTAGCAACTATGTTTGCTACAAAAATAATACTTTATACTTTTATGAGATTTTCTAGGCTAAATTCTTTATCTATCTCTTGCTTTATGTACTTGAGCAATTCGTTATTTTGCTTTGCAAGAGAATATATAGCCCTCAGAAAATCATTATTCTGTTTGGCATATTTTAATAGCAAATCAGTGTTATCATCCATTTTCTGCGAGTTGTTTGAGTATATTTTCAATTGCTGGTGTAATCTTAGTATGTGAATATCCATAAGGTATCATACCACCACGCAGGTATGAGCCGTCAACTCCAAATTGTGATAATGGCCTCGTGCTTTTTATTTCTTTCATATCTTTCTTGTACATGTGGAGGGAGCCAACTTGCATAGTTATAATGCCTATATCTAAGTCATGATATTTTGATGATACCATTTCTAGGACTTGGTAGTAAAACACACAGAACATGAATATATCATACGGCAGCATCGTCAGTATATTAGACGATCGCATCTGCACGCACATGTTAAGTGTATTATTTTTTATGAAGAACATTACAGCATTAGTGCATAGCTTATCAATGGAATCTTCAGACATTGCTTCGTCATTGTTTATCATAAAGCAAGCTCGTCTTGAATTTCTGTTTTTGATAAGCTCTTGCGCGCATTTCACGAGCCCTTTTTTCTTATATGCATATATTCCATAGTTAGAATTGAAGTCTGTATGAAAGAAGTCTACGCGTTGTTCGTACTCAGGAAAATACTGTACTATGGAAGTGTCCTGGCTATTTGCTTTCTTGTACCATTTGAACAACGCGTATAGCTTTTTAGGATTGACCAAAGACGAGTTATTACTCATTAAATAGTTTTCTGGAAGCAATTTGTAGGTAGCTCCTATGACTTCTAGGTATTCTTTATCTCTCAATTCAGAGTACGGAATCGCGTCTAAAAACTGGTTGAAGATTATTCTCCAGGTATCATCCGTTATAAACTCGTTCAGCTTATCATAATGCTTAATCTTTGTCATATCTTTTTGCAATATTATTGGTTATTACTTCAAATAAATCATTGTAAGAGCCTTTATTCAAATCAAGAAACAAAGTCTGTAAATCAGTAGAAGCGTTTGAGTATGCGTCATTCAAGGTACTTATCATCCTGTGTTCGATGTACTTATTTACATTGATATTTTTTGGTCTGTATGAATCATAAGTTCCGTTTTTCTCAATTGGCTTAAATTCTATCAGCAAATCATATATCTTGCTGAATGCCATCTTTGCATAATAATCTACTCTTTCGTATAGATTTGCATAGATTGCCATCTGCTCTTCATTCAGATTTGCTTTGTCAACATAAAACAGTAGGTAGAAAAGCGAATCAGTAATTGCTCTATCACAAACTATTACTTGCTTTTTGTCTTCGTTGAAGCATGCTAATTCAGCTTCTATCTTTTCATTTATAACTTCGTTTTGAAAATCAAGATAATTCACAGGGTTTTTTCTCAGGTCATCAATAGACTTTATTTCGAATTCCCTTACAATCTCTCCTAGCTCTTTCACTTCAACTCCTTTATCAGTAAGAGCTTTTATGAATTTCTGCATGGCGGTTGTTTTTCCACTATAACAACCACCAGAGAAAACTACAAAGTATGTATTTTTCATAGCATCAATCTTTGATTATATACAATATAGGCTGTTTATCACTGGGAGAATGCTCACACTGGAAATTAAAATTGTGTATAATGTCCATCGTGTCAAATACTATTGGACGCCCATGAGCGTTGAAGCTTGTATTAACTAGGCATTTTGCGTCACGCATGCCTTCTACAGCAGCCAATATGTTAAACGTTAAATTATTTCTAAGGCCAAACGCATGTGATTCAACGACTTGTGGTCTTCCAGTATATACGTCTTCTAAAGGTTTTTTGTGCATCACACCTCCATACTGCTTAGAATACAGTTTTGTATAATCGAATGTGCAAATCATGTATTTTGAGCTGCCAATAACTCTAGAAAAATCTTTAAAGTTGAACATATATTGCACGTTTGATGACAAAATTACTGGAGCGCATGGCATAACTTCATTGCGTTTGTTCATTGAGTTGTTCCTAGCTACGTTCTCTGTGGTAGGAAGGAATAAACTGGAAGTTGAACATAAAGCACGTGGACCGAATTCCATGTTTTCTCTTACAATGTTTACGATATTGCCATCACATATATCTTTTGCAATTGAATGTACTATGCCAGGTGTCTTTAGGCTTACGACCTTTATATTATCTCTTTTATATTTTTCTATGCCATATAGTCGCCGTTTACCAAAGCATAAGTTGCCGAAGTTGAATACATTTCCAGAAAATGCTGTATACATTCCAATTGCTGCTCCTTGGTCGCCAGCTAATGGCATTATGCATAATTTACCAGGTATGTTTTTCAATATTCTATTGTTCAGCTTAACATTGTAAAAGCATCCACCAGCCAAACATACGTTTTCCATATTGAATTCCTTTATCAGTCTTACAAAGAATAATTCAATTGACTGTTGTATGAAATAAGCTACGACGCATCTTACTTTGAATGTATCATTTTTATCAATGCCCATAATATCTATAAGTTCTTTAAACGTCGCATGCCAGCGCATTTTAACGTTTTGTAGTGCTACGGTATCTACAATTATACCGATATTGCATTCCTTGGTCACTGTTCTATCTTCAGGTTTTTTCAGCATTTCCCTGTGCACAAAAGATTCCAGTACTTTTACGTTATCCTCCACGTAGAAATCTAGTGCATCAATCATCTCTAATGACAGTACTTCATCTATGTGTGATTCATAGCCTAAGAACTTATATTCATCTTGATTTTCTTTCATACCGCAGAATGAAGTAGCGTATTGGTACATAAGACCTAATGACGCTCTGTAATCTGAAACTCTCAATATGAGCTTAGGGTTCAATGTATTAAGAGTTTCTGATTTGTATACTGAAAGTACTTCTTCATTGTTACCAAACCCATCAGCCACGATCGTGTATGTTTTTTCAATGTATTCAGGCGCGCTATAACGTAAGAATGACAGAGCGCTATAAGCATGCGCGTCATGGTGTGAAAACGATTTATTGACTTGCACGATATTACCACAAGACAATTCCTTCAGATTCATTACATCAATCTTTTGCATGTACTTGTTATACAGCATATCTGCTGATGAATATTGATGATTAAACCAATGTGAGATATATACATAACATCCTTTCATTTCTGAATAACCAACATTATTTATAATCTCGTTTATTGCGTCTTTAGGAAATTGGCTATCTGACTTAATGCCAGAAAGGCGTTCTTGTTCGTATCCTATAACTGTTTTCTTGTCATCATCAATGTAAATTGCTGATGAGCCATGACCAAGTGTGATTAATAAGTATTTCATAATTGTTTTTAATTTGTTACTACAAATATAAGAAAAATTTTTAATAGACGAAAATAATTTCTACTATTTAACCGTTAAATTAACTATTATTAATGTTACCTTTAAATGCGTTCATAGTAGCCACGCCTTGTATATTTTCTGTACACATTATTTCTGATTGCCATTCTAATCATAGAGTATATGTGCCTTTCTATCAGGCATTTTGCTATGCAATGAGCAAATTCAAGAT
>ERZ773106.355-NODE-355-length-51126-cov-24.150849_pt1 | contig 51126 bp, 71 predicted proteins | sample MGYA00580572_ERZ773106 | MGnify/ENA primary metagenome ERZ773106 (study PRJEB29015, sample SAMEA2737868) | human gut metagenome | biome: human gut; feature: human-associated habitat; material: faeces | place: China | collected 2012 ... | reverse complement strand
CAAATGTCGCTCCAGTTATCTTGTAGGTACGGCTTTCAGTCAATGTATTCCAGTCGGCGGTGTTCGCAGCGACATTCGTTCCAGTTACTAATGCTCTCTGAAATAAGTCGGCATGTGCATTTTCATCTACATTATGTTGTTGCAATGCTGTATTTGCACCGCCTAAACCTGTTTTTAATTCATCATATTTATCGTTTAAATCAGTATTAACTTCTTCTGTTCTTTCATATAAATATTTTGCTTTTGTATCATTTTCACGCTGTAAACTGTCGAAAAGTTCATACGGCGGTGGCGTTTCTCCCAGAAATCCCCAACCTGTATTGTAATTATCACTGTCCCATTCGTGTACTGATGTTGCTTTATTTGCAAAAATTTTATCAAAATCTGGTTTTTCAGCCATTTAAAATTCCTCCTTAAAAGAAATGTGAAAAAGGTGCTTGTCCAAAGCCTTTACAATATGTTTGCCCTTTAAATCCAAAAGCGTATTTATCAAATTCGTTATAAAATTCATATCCCACTCCAGCAGCACGAACTAATAAATCTATACCTTCTATCAATATTTTTTCATCTTCATTTGTCAGTTTACCTATAGATATACGTATTTTAGCATTGCCGGAGTTTTGAACAATTATCGTATTCGTTCCAAATATTATTTGTAAGCTTCTCACTGTATCGTTTGTATAAGCGTACGTATTATTTTTCCATACTTTAGCATGTAATATTTGCCTGTATTGTTCATCATTTAGAATAAGACTGGTTAAATATTCTTCATAGTAACCACGAAACGGAGCTTGATTAAATCCCGTAACATTTCTTTGCCCTCTGAATCCAAAAAATTTTATAAGTCTAAGACCCGTAACGGTCCTATCTATATCTACTATTTGCCCTATGCCGTCTAATTGCACACCTTCGCCTGTATCAATCCAGCGTTTATTTTTTAAGTCGTCTATTGATATATCCATTTCTTCAAATTCCAGAAATAACGCGTAGAATATGGCTTTTATTACTTCCGCCCTGTCAAATTGCCCTAAAAGATGTTTAACCATATCATCATATCTGCTCATATTAAACACCTCTATTCCGTAGTTAATATTTCTATTCTGTCTAAATCGAAAATAGGTTTTTCAGTTGCATTTATTACAATATTTTTATTGGAATAAATGCCGACTGTATTGCCTTTAGCGGCTTTAATTTCTACAAATCCAACGCCAGTAATGTTGTCATAAATGAGCGCGATAAATTTCTGTAAAATAACGTCCTGCCCTATTGTGTGTTCGTTTCCGAAATCTACAATCAGTTGTTTTAGTCTGGCTATGCCGTTGCTGTCCCAGCTTTCCTCAACATTTTTCGTAATACTTAATTTAAGCCATATTTTAACTTCTGTAGGTCTGTTAAATTTAACTATATGTTTAACATTAGCTACGTCTGTAACTTCTTTACTTATTGTACCGTTAAAATCTATACCACCGCATGTATAACGGAAAATCATTTCAGCTATATCCTGTTCATCTCCACCATCTACAATAACTTCTATGCTATGCGGTAATCTACCGTATATATCAACAATATCCGTGTTATTTTCATATGCTATGCAGGCTACAACTCCCGTTACGCGCCTAAAAACATTAGCCTGTATTGCTTCTAGCATGTTAGAAGCTTTTTGGTAAACAGATAAACTCCAACGCTGTCTAAGTTCGGTATCCGTTTCATCATTTCGCCCTATAGATAATGTTTTAGTATTTGTTACGCCTTCCCACCCATTAATAGGAGTTACAATGTTTGTAACGGTATTTATCGGAATTTCCATTTTACCAGCAGTCAAGCATGTAAATTCTATAGGGGTTATTATCGCTTTAATTGAAATCTTAGATGTTTGTATGCTAAAAGTAGTTTCATCAATGCTTTTAATAATCAAAACTCCGTCTTTTATGCTTTTATTAAATCCCTGTATCTGTCCAGATAGATTATTAAAAACGGTTGTAATGTTATCTCCTGTTACAGCTGTATAGTTGTATTTATAATTATCAATTTGAATTGTATATGTTGTGCCAATATTAACAGTATTAATAGTCAGTTCAGCTTCTAACGCTTTTTCGGGTGAAATATATACGTTTTCTTCACCACTTGTATAAACAATATTGGTATTTTTTTGCTGTATTTGTGAATTAGCCAGTATTACAGTATTTGGCAAACCTTTGCAATTACACAATATAACACTTGCTTCTGCTGTTATAGGTTGTATAGCAGTTAAAGAAGCCGAGTTAGTCAAAGACGTTCCTGCTGCCGTATTAGGATACATGGCATAGTAGACGTTCTCCGTCTGTTCCCAGATATCGGCTAGTTCATACCCGATAATTCCGTACAGTTGCCCAAAAATAGAATTAGCACCAGATTGAACGGAAATTCCCAGTCTATCATTAGTACGTTGTACTAAGCTATCTATTATTTCAGGCAGTCTTTTACGTTTAAATCCTTCAGGACTTAATCCATATTTAATCTCGTCCGCCATATCCTAACACCGCCCTTTCTGTAATTAATCCATAATCGGTATTAATTTCAAAATCTACATACAATTCACGTGTGATACGTCTGAAATCAAAATCCAAAGATACTATACTATTTACTCCATCAACACTATTAATTTTTTCTGTTAAAATTTGTTTTATATGACTCATATTCGGATTTTTAACTAATATATATTCAAGATACGGCACACCTTCTCTAGTATCTAAAAACCATTCACCCAGCCAAAAACGAAGCGTTATCAATACTTGTTGTGCCACCCGTTCAGCATTATCAATTAAAATCAAATCATTATTTTTTATAACTAAATCATTTGAAGCTATATTAAGTGCTATATCATAAGCCAATAAATCACCTTCTTTACTGCGGTTGCCCTGTATTTCCACCACCATTTTCAACATTGCCATGAGTGTGATGAACAAGGCTTATACCATTTACAGTCAAATCTCCACCACTAAAATTAAAAGTAGTTCCATCTGCAAGTGTACCGTTAAAACCGTTACCAGTAAGTTGTACCATAGAGCCACCATTAAATAAACAGACGCTACCTGAATATTTAATATTACTTTGTGTAGCGTCTGTATATAGTCCAGGAATACATAGTGCGTCATTCAATGAGTGTGTACGTATATCATCAGAATTACTATTTTTATTTATAAAATTATCTGTCTGTCTTTCGGCAAATACTAATAAACAACCATCTCCAACAGTTAATGGAAATGTACACCCTGCATTACCACCCATACCTATTGGAAACTGTACTGGCACATTATAAATAACAGGATATGCAAGTTCTCTATAATCTGCTGTTTGATATGTTCCAACTGGTTTAACACTAGCTCTATTTGTTGCTGGATTATATTCAACAATTTTACCGGGCAATGCGGTATGTACATTATTTATCTTATTATCAATCCAGCCATCAATAATGTCTTTTATTTCATTATCTGTTTGCATAAGTAAGCCTTTCTATCAAATTAAATTCACTTGTCCAATTATTACCCATACTATCGCCACTATGTTTTACGGCTTCAACTCTAAACCAGCCTGTTATAATTTCACTTTCAACCTTCACGGCATCGCCTGGCAGGACAGACGGAGCTAACAGTGTTTTTATCTTCCAACCCGCCTGTTTTTCGGCACGGTCTTTTTTTTCTTTGCGTTTTCTTTTGCGTTTTGGTGTTTCTTTATCTGGTTTGGGATTAGATTTTATAATTCGCTCTGGAGAACCGATAAGACCGCTATCTTTAGCAAAAATTACACCTCTATTTTGTAATATGCCTTCTTCTAAAATTATTTGTAATATGCCATTTTGAATAGACCATTTTACACCGCTACCATAACATATTTCAGATAACGCTTCCGCACCATTACCAATAAAGGAATAACCATTTGTAAATGTTCCAAATGTTGCCCCCTGTCCGTAAACTACAGCAAGTCCCATATTACTAGCTATAGCATTTATTATAGTATTTCCTTGTGTATTCGGAGGATAAGATAGACTTATTTCACAATCACGAATAGCTGTTCCACCATCAGCAAGTCGAAATTCTGTTATAACATCTTTACCACTATTTTTAGTATGAACTTGTAGTGTATTGCCGACAAATATCTTTACAGGACCAGTTGTTTTTTCATATCCTGCGTAAATCTCACATAAAACGTCTGATTTTTCCAATGCTTTTCTTGTTTCATCGCTCAAGTTATAGATTTTTAGTACAGATTTATTCGTTTCTTTGGTTAAATCCTTATCAATGTCAAATTCTATTTTTAAGCCGTTTCTGTTGTTTATATTGGAAAAAGCATATCCAATACCAGGAAAAGATATTTTATACTGCCGTTTCCAATATTGCATTTAATTCATCCTCCGATACATAAACTAAACTTGCTCTGCCATTTATAAAATCATGTCTACCTATGTTTTGTATATTTGTTGTTACGGTAGCAACTATTTCACCTTTTATATCCAAATGTCGCTTGTATTGACTCAAAAGTGGAAAATTTGGTACAACTCTTATGCTTCGCACGATATCCGTATTTTGACTATCACGAATATCCATACTCCAACTTTTAAATACATCATTATAAGAAAAATGAAGTTTATAAACTGTATCATCAAAAGTAACAGATTGTACAAAATCATTAGCGTCTATCATGCTTATTTGTATCATTTTCTTATCCCCTTAATATTGTAAAGCAGAAATAATCGAAACTGCCGCTACTGTAGCAGTAATTTCTTTTCCTGTATTAATATCACCACTAGCATTGTAATCTGCTTGTAAACTACTAATATCAACGGTTGTTGTATTGGTAACTGTTGTCATACCAGTACCTATATCCTTTTGTTCAGATGTACCTCCGTCTTTTTCGGTTTGTCCTGCCTTTCCTTGTGCGTCATTACTTGCATATTCTTCTGGTACTTCTTCAGTTCGTTGTTCAACTACTACAACATGTTTAAAATTAAGCTCCATTTCATAACAAATACCATTTTGAACATTTCGTTTAAGTGGAGCCGTGAGCATTACCATATTGTCATAAATTGCGTCGTGTAATGTAACTGTTACAGGGTCAGCTTTTTGATAAATTTGCATTAAAGCATTAGCTACATCATTAAGGCGGTTTACATTTGGTTTACCGCCAAAATGATTTAAAAAGGTAACTGGTGTTGGTGTAAATACCGCTGTTAACTTTAAAGTTAAAGGTTTTCTTATTACATGGTCAGCCACAATAAAACCAGTTTCAACAGGATTTTCAGTAACTTCACTTTCAAAAGTTACTTCATATTCTTTTAATACATCAATTTCTAGGTTATCACCAATTTTACAAGGTGTTATTATCTGCCTAAGAAGTGAAGGCATAGTTCCAGACATTTGGCTTTGCATATTATTTAATAATCCATAATCTGCCATTTAATCACTCCTTATGGATAAAAATTATTTTGTCCCCGTATCGCTATTGCTAACTGTTCTTCGGTGCTTAAATTATACGTGTTGTTCTGCGTCATATTTGTATAAGCATTAGATATACCACTGCCTATATCACTCAATATACCGCCTGCAAAATTTCTAAGATTATTAATGCCATCTATTGCCCATTGTATTTTATCCAATACCCAATTCTGTATAGCATTTGCAATCTCTTGTAAAACATTTAAAGCAGAAGAGCCTAAATCTGCAAAGAAACTTTTAACAGAATTAATAGCATTGCCAAAACCGGTTATAAGTGCGCCTGCCGCCTGAAAAGCACCTGCGATAAGATTTCCGAAAAATTGCGCGATACTTGCAAGTGCGCCGCTCAAACCCTGAGCTAGCCATGCAAAAAACATTGAAACAACTTCCAACGCCCACATAAAAGCAGCAGATAATCCTTCAGCAACTAAATCTTTCAAAATAACTAATTGCTCATAACACCATGAAACAGCTTCTATAACAAATCCTATAGCTCCGGCAACAGCAATAAAACCGGCATAGATAGACGTTAAAATAATCGCTCCTATGGTAACAATCAGTTGAGCAAATTCCTGATTTTCTTCTATGAAATCCGCTACCAGATTTATCACCCATGTAAACGCTTCGATTATCGTACCTAACAGACTGGCTAAAATACCAAATCCTTCAGCAACAAACGGAGCAAGAGAAACGAAAGTATTTTTTAATAACGGAAATATATCAGATACCAATCGGGAAACAGCTTGCCAAGCAGGTTCTATTGTCGGAGATAGTCCGCTGAATATTTGTTTTATCGAATTACCGATTTCCAGAAAATCCGCAGTATCTAAGCTGTTTATTTCATCTACAAGAGGTTTAAACACACCTGCAATATCCATAATGACATCTTTCAATGCAGAAAAACCTTCGTATAGTGCAAATAAAACAGGATATTTATCTTGAAAGTTATCAAGCCATTCCTGACTGCCGTCATAACTATCCATTAAAGTAAATAAATCATTCACGACACTAGAAATGTACATGACATTATTAGATATAGCCTTAGCAATAAAACTAAATACACCTGTTCCACGCTCTAAACGTTGATTAAATCTATTCCAAAGATTTTCTATTTGTTGTAAAGATTGACCAATAGTCGTAGGCATTTTAGAAAATTCCTCATCCATTTTTTCACCAGCAGACAAGATAGCTCGCATAATATCCTCAGATTTTAACTCACGTTCAGACCCCATTTCCTTTAGCTCGCCTATATCTTTACCAAAGTATTCAGCAATTTTTTGCATTAACGGTTGAGCGTTTTCATTAAGTGAGTTCAGTTCATCACCCATTAGAAAGCCACTACCAAGTGCTTGACCTAATTGCAATATTGTTGATTGCGCTTCTGCTGTACTTGCTCCACCAATAGTTAAAGATTTAGATACAATATCGGTCGCTCGCATAAAATCATCATTGTTAAAACCATATTTTTTTGTCCCATTTGCAATTTTAAAATACAAATTTCCCATTTCTTTCATGCCTTGTCTATTCTGCTGAGATAAATCATACAATCTATCTTCAATAGCAAAACGTTCTTCATCTGTTGATGTAATCGTCCGCAGTCGACCGTCTAAATTCATCATCTCATCAGCAGATTTTTGTATTGCTTGTGTAAAAGCTATTATTCTGTCTACCGCAAAAGCAGCTACTAAAGCTTGACCAACCATTTTTGCACCATTTGCCAAAGACTGTATACTGTTTTGCAATCCTAAAATATTAGCTCTTGCTTGTGTGGTGTCAGCATTTATTTTTAAATATTTACCATTTGCATTATGCCAGCGTCCTAATTTATCTTGATATGCTCCCATTTCTTTTAGTTGTTTCTCAGTATATAGAGCCTGTTTATCAGTCTGACGCATTTTTTCAATTAAAGATTGCATACCATTTTTCACTTTATTTAAACCTTCTGATTCAAAATTAAATCTTGCAACTAATTCACGGACCTTCAATGTCTTACCCCCTTTCTTGCTTTAGTTTTAGGCATATTTGCATATTCAATATCTGATTTCATATCTAAATACTGAATTATTCTAACTAATTCGGCTATCGTTACATCTCCATTTTTAACTTCTGTAAGTGATACCATACCACTATCTATAGCCCTGTATATAAATAATGCGTCCTGTAGTTCTTCTGTTACTTTGCCTGGAATGGTAATTTTATCTCTCCGAATACCTCGCGGACGCCAGTAGGGAGACTGGAGAGCTTGGAAAAATCCAAAAAATTAATTTTAAATACTTCTATCATTAAAACCAACAAATCAAAAGTTCTTCCAGTGAAAATTTCATTTATTAAACCTTCATTAAGTCGGGTAAATGTTTTTGTACCATTATCTGCTGTTACCTCAACGGCTACATAATTTTCATCAAGAAGTAAATTCATAGCTTTTTGTAGTTTATCACCATCAAGTCCTGTCGCAATTTGATATAAAGCATCCGAAATAACTGGTGCTAAAGATAACCAATTATTTGTATCTGCTTCTGGTGCTTTTTGTAGTCCTGTTAATGCTCCTGCAAGTGCTGGTGTAATTATTTTTTGTAAATCCCCTAATACTTTAATAGCTTTAAAAGGTGCAAACTGTCTAATACTAAATACATACTCACCTTGCTTAAATTTAGTAAATTTACCGCCGTCCCACATTAATTATTACCTCCGATAATAGGGGCTGTTACCTGCCCTGTATATAAAGTCCATTCTCTACTGTCTATTGCTCTGCCGTAGCTTGCTTCCGGCATATTAGCCACCCATGCCTGCTCTGCACTGAAAAGCGTCTGCCCGCTCAAATCCTTAATTAAAAGTGGCAACAGACCTGCCCCCGTAGCTCTATCCACGTTGTACATATTGGATAAATACGTGTTGGAAGTGGAACTTGTCGCAAGCGTTATCGTTATTTCATATGTCTGGTTCGGGTCAATGCTTCTGCCTACTTCGCCGTCAGCACCTACATAAATCTGTGTGCCGTCTCCGTTTGGTGCAATGGTGATTACATCATCTTCCGAAAAGCCGTGCAGCTGTTCTGCTCCGAATATTACGAGTAAATTTTTCGGATTATACGTTAAAACTCCGTCAGCCATTTATATCCTCCTCTATTCACTTATAAGGTTTTCATAGGTAAACGAACCTGTAATTTCTACAACATGAATAGCTCCCGCCAAACGTGCTGTAAAATTTACATCTTCCAGTAATCTTTGCGCTTTTGTATTAGCCGGAATATTGGCAGCCAGCGGCATTTCTATGGTGAAACCGAGATTTTCATTATTATCTTCGTCATATTCTGTCGGAGCAATTCCGCCACGACGCTGACCAAGTAAAAGAGCCTGTCTTATCTGATTTTCAACTAATGCAATACCGGCATCAGTATACGGAACCTTATCGGAATTGATTAAAAGATTGAAAACATTAACCGTGATTTCTTCCTGAAGCCAATCACGGAAGCGGATTACATCAATCCATTCATCACCTGCAACTTTACCGTTTTGGGTAATGCTTTTATTACGAAATGTTTCAAAAGTATTACCGTTTTTGCCGGATATTGCCAGGTATTCCGTTTCTGTCAGATTATCAGCAGTTAAACCAGATAAAACCTTGTTTGCCCATGTTTCTCCGCCGGGTTCTATCGCAAAACATCTCGCCATTACACCGGCTTCAAGATATTCACTATCGGCAAGTTCATGATAAAAAGCAAAAGTGCGGTAATAGTTTTTAGCTTTTAACATAGATAAAAGGTCCGTATCTGTTTCACTGTCTTTTGCTCCCTGCTCCGCTGTAGATGTGCCGAATAATTTTGTCTGTGTTTCTACCCATTCAGCCATTGCCATAATATCGTCTTTATCTCTGCTTGCAAGAACAATGCCGTAAAAATCGCTGTCGCTGGCCATTACAGCACTCATGGTATCAGCTATTTCTTCTGTCGGTTCAGTAAGTTCAGCAGATAAATTACTGGATATTTTAATAGCAAAAGACTTACCGGATTTGGCAGTAAGTTGCAGTTTTTCACCGGATACAGTAGCGGTTACGGCAGTATCACTTGCCATTAATGCTTGCAGACCTTCAACAATTTTTGTTGCCGTTGCACTTGTCTGACTGTTGTATTTATAGGCTTCTTCATCAACAGTTCCGTCAGTGTCTTTGCTGGATACGGTAATGGTATAATCCGTATTGTCTTTTACATTGTTTACACTTAAATTTACTTCTTCAACCTGCCTGCGACCTACTTTCACCTGTCTCGGGCGCGGCGTTTGCGAAAATGCTGCCGAAACAGCTCTATAAATCGGGTCATCAGTAGAAAATCCGTCATTTATTAAATCATTAATATTTGTATATGTTGTTACACGATTTAAATTATTGGCATGCGTACCGACTACGAGCATAGTCGAAAAGCCTTCCTTACTAACACCGTTGGTATTAAGACTTATCTGCACGTTTACAATTCTGTCTATATTAGCCATGTTTTCACTCCGTTTCTATATCAATAGGTAATTTACTTCCTGTGTCGCCACTTAATTTTACATTTGCGATATAACCTACATTATCAAGATAAGTCGGTGTAAATCTAATAGTTATATCGACACTGGCACGTGTCTGAAATGCCGTTTCATCTACCAGCTCCGAAATATCCTGCACAGCTTCATGCTGAACTATAACGATACCGGCATTGTCCAATCGGCTCATTATTGTATGCTTATCTAAACAGTTAAGCAAGTTATTCAACATTACACAAGCATCCAAATCGGTACCGATTTTAGTAAACACCTGTATTTCCAGCGTCAAATTGTTATGAGCTATCAATTTTTCAATTCCTGGTTCACCGGAAGGAATAATTTCTGTCGGAACTTCTTCACGGTAAGCATAAAAGCGCATTAATGCAGATGTATCTGTAATTTGTGGCGCATTTTGGTATGCGTATATTACTCGGTTTTTAGGTAATCCCAAAATTTCCGCTATAACATCATGCAAGATTTTTTTCTGTTCCTGTGTCATGTATCTACCTCTTGAGCATAGGCTTTATAATGGTTTATTACTCCGCTTTGATAAGCATGACATGTAATAATTTTATATTTCCTGTCCATATACAAAAGCACGTCAGCATTTTGCGCTGGCGTGCCTTGTTTTTCTGGATACAGTCTTGTATCCGTATAAATTTTTATAGCGTTTACGGTGCGAATACCTTCAGGAAAAATCTGATTATATTCATCAAGAGAAATCGGTTGAACGGAAGCCATTATTTCAATTTCTTCCGTTTCGCCTTTCTGCCAAATACCATTATCATCATAATCTCCACCGCTTGTTCGCTTAATTATAAATTTTTTTCTAAAACCCATTTTATTTATCCTCTATTACATGTCGTATACTCTGTCGCATATGTCCTGTATCTATAAGCGGTTTATCACTGCCTTTTCGTTTAATTGTTGCAGGTGCAAGTGGCACATAATCTCCGTCTGTTATCTGTTCCTGTATCATGCCAGTTACTGCCAATCCCATTACATCTAAAGCACCTCGAGCACTTACAGAACCACTCAATATTTTAAGAGCTAATTTATCAAACAAACTGTCAATCTTACGTTCATTGCTATCTATAGCAGTTCGGACAAATGAACGTTCAGGAATTTTACCGCCGGGGCTACCAAATTCATGAAGGCTGGCGACGTATGCTAAATCTTCTTTGCCGTCGGACGTTTTATCACCTGATTGAATACCAACTTTAACAGCTTTGGCGTCCATTTTTCGCATACTGAGCAAAATCTTTTTCCAGCCTAAATCTTTATCAATTACGGACATTTTCTCATCATTCCAATCGGTCGCAGTGCAGAGCGTAAAGAGATAAACATTTTACCATAATATGTCTTATTTAGAAGGCTGTTTGTTTCCGAATTAGAAGTGTTTACATTGCCATACTGCCTTTGCAAGTCGCCTTCTTTTTCCATTAAAACATCTCCAGCAATCAAAGAAATGTCCCCTGCACCTGCTTCACTATTACTTGCAATATTTAACAATGTGAGCTGATGAGCCACTAGAAAGGCAATGGCTTTGTTGTAGTGTTTGCCGAAATATCTTTTGGATACTAAATTAGCATACACATCAATAAAACCTTCCAGCTTCTCATCAGCAATCTCATTAAATTCTGGTGCTATTTTTCGTATTAAATTTAATATTTTATCATACATATCACACCATATTAGCATTTTTTAATCGTTTTGCTACTTCCTGTTCTATATTTAATTTTTCTGATTCAGCAGTTTTATCATCTAAAATTATTATTAATCCTTTACTTATTTTTTCTTTTAATATAGGATAAAGCTCTTTTAATTCATCTAGATTTTTAATTTTTTGTGGAAATCCAGGTTTTAATTTAATATCTTCACCAATATTAATGATATGAGGTTCTTTATTTTGAATCCATGTTTCTTTTATTGTTGTATTAGCCATATAATCACGCTCCTACTGCTTTTGTAAAACAATACGGTTTAAATACTGTTACACCGACTACTTTAGAACGACATGGTACATTGAAAGATAAATTCTTTTCTTGTACAGGACGTTGGTCAAAACGAAGCGGAATTTCAAAACGTACATAATCTGGGTCGAACACACCGGCGATAATATAATCTTTAGTACCTGTGCTGTCTGCGTTTTTAAGTTCGCCGACTTTGAGCCAGCGTCTTATTTCCGGATAATTTTCTTTCAGCATACTTAATACCGTCTGCGTTGTCTGTCCGTTATCCGTTGTATATAAAGTCGTAGATAATGCGTTATACGGCCCCGGAGCAAATAAGACAGTATCTGCTTTTTCCGTATCATCCGTGTTATCGGAAATACTTTCAATAATAGCGGCAACATCCTTATACATCTGTTCTGCGGTTTTATCGCTTAATTTAGTGGAGCTGGACGAGCCTGTAGCCGGTAAAGTGTATTCGCTCAAATTGGCATTGTCCAAAAATCCAACAATACCGTTTTCAGCGTCACCTTTCCATGCAATGCTATTCAATTTAGTATCAATAGCACGTTTTACAGCATTGCCTTTCATAGTTGTAAGCGGCAGATTGGCAAAAGCCGCAGCTTCCAAATCCGAAACACTGTATTGATAAGCTGCGCCTACTTCCTTTACTTTAACACTTGTTTCCTGTGCCAAAATATCTACGAGCGGCAAGTCATCCGCCGGATTAGCGATTATTTTCGCCATGCCCACCATATCATAAATACGCTGAAGAGCTGTTTCCGCACCTGCGGAAATTTCCGTCTGTACCGGAAATACTGTAAATGCGTTTAATCTGGCATGTGTTACCTGCAATACTCTTGCTCTAACCTGCGTGAGCATACGAGCCAAAAATGCCGACTGTGTGGCATCTAAACGTGTAAGAACTCGGCTGATTGTATCAGCGTCTAATCTTTCAACTTTTTCAATATACGGATTTGTCATGTTTATCCTCCTTATTCGCTTTTCTGCTGAATTACTGTTACGTTATTTCCCAAACGCAAACGAGCAAGCCCGTTGGCTTCTGCACCGGATACATAAGCCGCCCCGCTTACATTTGTTCCTGTTTTACCCCATTTAAAAGTTGAAGCCATAATACAAGCAGGGTCGCCAGCTTTTACAGCTTCACCTACTGTTACATAAATGTCACCGAAAGTCATAACAGGTACAGTATCAGTCTGCTGATAATATGGTGTTGTTGGTTCTTTGTGATGATGAACTACTACACCGATAACTTTAGATTCACTGCCGCTGGCAACTTTCTTTACCTGATTTTCAGCAGTACCCAAAATAACAGCGTCCCCCGGTTCTAAGCCAGCTTCTTCCTCAACCGCATAACTATCAATATTTTTCATGGTTGTATCGGCGACCATACCAGGAAAGCCTTTGTCTAAATCCCTTGTATACCATTGAAAAGTAGCCATTATTCTTTACCTCCTAAATAAGCTCTCGCTTCATCCTGTCGCATTTTTTCAGCGATAGCAACATAATCCCAATCATCTTCATTTTGTTTTTTCTGGCTGCCAATCTTTGTATTATTGATATCCTGTCTTACTTTACCGGCGTTTTTATTAAAGTCTTTGTTTTGTTCCTTACAGATATCAAAAACACCGTTGATGTACTCATCGGATTTGCCATCAAGATTAAAATTGTCGCCATTTACTTTCTTGATAACAGCCACTTTGATATCTTTATTGCTCAATGTTTCCGCTTTGTCTAAATTGTGCTGTTTTGCAATGTCCAGCATTTCAACGCGTTCTTTTACAGCGTTATCAAAATTTATATTTTTATTTGCTTTTTCATCTGCTAAATCTTTTTCAAGCTTATTTGCCTTTGCTTCAAGTGCGTCATATTTTCCCTGCAATGCGTCAAAATTAGCTTTATTTTTTGTTTTATCATTTCTAAGTGTTTCAAGCTCGATTTTTACTTCTTCGGCGCACTCGTATTCTAATCCATTATCAAGTCGTACTTTTGCCATATGTTTTTTATCCTCACTTTCAATAATCTGGTCACCGTCCATATTAAGACGGGCATTACCCGCCCTGCCTTTCGGGACTATTGCCAAATGGTTATATCTTATGTTGCGCTGCACAGCGTCATAGTGTTTTCCGTCTGGGGTCGTGCCAGGTGTTTCATCCAGGTCCAAGCTATAACCGCAAGATAATTCCCTTGCCGTTGTCGGCAAAGAATAAATACTAACATCCGCCCGAATATTTTCACCGTCCTGCACTCCTTCCGATAACACCGTTCCTATAATCGGCAACTTATCTGCATTGTTGGCATTTACCATTGCCTTATGTCCTAAAGTAATTGGTTTCCCTCTAATGCTTTTTAAACTGTCTGTATTAAACGCTTCTTCTGCCGGTCTGTATTCAATACGTTCCGTACCGTCAGCATTTAAATACTTTAACAATCCGACACGTCCGATTATAGGTTTATCAATAATAAAACCCTCATCTGTCTTAGTTGCTTTAAATTGATATGTGTCATATCTTTGCATTAAATCACCACCTTTCAAAGTGTTTTGGGTATAAAAAAAGCAATCCGTAACGATTGCTAAATTCTAACACCTTGTATTTTTAAATTGTCTAAATCTATAACCGGTATCGCGACGCAACGGCAGCGGATAGCCATTCCCGGATGACCGTCCGGTGGCGGATTACTCCATTTGAATTTTTTACCATTTCGCAACATATGAGCCGGTCGAACTCTGTTGTCGCCTGCGGTTCTCCATATATATTCCTGAATACCTGCCATTGTCTGCCGGTATTTTGTAAGCTGACCGTTTAATTTTCCTATCTGGTCTACCGCAATAAGCTGCGCCCGCCTTTTGCTTACTCCGGTTAAATCCTGTATCTGTTTGGTAACTTCCGGCGTAAGCGTGCCGTTTCGTACTGCATCCGAAATTATATTTTCAAGTCTGTCAAAATACTGATTTTCAACGCTAGTTATAAGAGTAATATTTTCTTTTACCCACAGTTCCGTCATTTCTTCAAGCTTAGGCTCGGATTGGAATACATCAACACCTATTGCCGATTTAAGACTTTGGCGAAACTCATTCATATTGAAATTATTCACAGCGTCTATCATTTGCTGAATTTTCCGTTTCAGAAAATCCCTTGTAACCAGAATATAATAATTCTGCTTTATTTTGTTTACTATAGTGTCTAATATGTCTCCTACTGCGTCCATGCGGTTTTTGTCAATAAAGTCCGTTATATCCTGCATATTTTCCTTAGTAATTTCATGAAGATTGTTCACCAATGCCGTAAGTTCTTTGGAATACTGCCTTTCATATGCCATAGGATAACGCCATTTTCTTTTCGGTATCTTAATCATACATCATCACCTGCCGGCAGAATATCCAGCGTTCTATCAAGTTTGAAGCCTTGTTCTTCCAGATAATTTCTTACCTCTATAGCGTCTAATGCTCCGATAGAAACAAGCGTATTTAATGCGTTGGCAGTACTGAGCAGTTTATCCGCTTTTAGTTTAGCTGTTTCCGCTTGTTCCTTTTCCGTCGGAATGTACAGCGGTTTAAAGTGTATATTCCAGCTTTCCGGCAGGGCGATATTATAGCATTTAGATAACAGATAAATAAATCGGCTCAGTTTAGATTTTAATTTTCGGCGTTGAAGTCGCTGCACCATTGCATAATACTGCTGGAAATCAGCTTCACCTGTGGCATTTTCTCCACCCGGAGAGCGTCCGAATAATATGGTAACGGGTATTTCAGATACAGCGGAAAGCATTGTCTGCACCCTGTCCAGAATATCACTTACACCGCTTAAAGAAACGCTTTTGATATCGAAACTGTCCCGGCTGTCTATAGCTAGAGTATTTAAGATATTTCTAACCATATCTATCATCTGTAAATATTTTCGGACCTGTTCCTCGCCGCCTTCGATTGACAGCTTACTTTCAAGTCCATCTATGGAAATAACGCCCTGTGCCATGCGTTCCATGATATCTATAGCGTATTTATTACCGATATCATATTTAAGAACAAGGTCGTTAAACAGCTGTTCAAGTATCATACCGCCCCAGCCGTCCCTCTCATTCCTTATTATATTCGGAACGGTCAGACCGTCAAAAACAATCAGCCTGCTTGCATGGATTTCAAAACATGCTCCGTTAGTTTCATCATTTATGATGTACGTTTCGGGCTTTCTATAGCGGATATCGTTTATATTGTTATTCCATGTCATTGGTAATACTTCTTTAGCGGAATAAACGCGAATTTCATCAATCGATTGCATGCGGTTTTCGTTAAGTGGTTCGGTTAAATCTTCTGTGCCGTCTTGAAATATCGGAAACAGTACGGAGCCGCCGTAAACTCTGTCCCAATATAAGGCAGTTGCAAATTTGTTTTCATATTCCAAATCTTCCAGCACGCTTTGCAGTTCATTGTTAGCCTTTTCATCAGCTTCTTTTATAAAAAATCCGTTCCTTAGAGCTTCATCACAGGGAACGGTTACAATTTTTCGGAATATGCCATTTTCTATATAGAGATTTTCCGACATTCTGGGCGTTATGAACTGTGTCCTTACTATGCCGGTATGTCTGCTCGGGTCGTAACGAAGCGTATTTAGGCCGTTTACTACATTAAGCAGACCGTCTGTTCTGTTCAAATTATCACCACCTTATAAAAGTGCTTCAAAGTTTCTGATTTTAGTCAAAGAATTAAATGCGTCTGCGCTGGCGTCTACTAAATCATCATGCAAACCATCAGGAAAACTTGATAATTCGTTTGTATACAGTTTATTCCAGTCGCCACGCAACAATAATACATTTCCCTGTTGCCATTGTACTGCAAATGGTTCTGCTCTATTAATCTTGCTACCATTTATTCTTTCTGTCTGCACATTAAAACCTGCTAAAAAACTTACATAAGATTGAGCTTGTTCTTTACCAGCTTGTCCAGGGTCTTGAGGAATGTGAATACTGTTACATCTGTAATTTATTCTATCCTGTATTGCTATGCTTCTAACTGCCTGTCTTACGCCCGCAGCATTTAAACAGCCAGTAAAAACGTCCAGCACGATAAACTGCCCGCTTTTTAAACGTGCCATTAATACGCCTGCCGTTTTATCGGGGTTTTTGTTCTGCGGTGTCTGTTCAGTAGCTGCCAAATCCCACGCCCTGCATATGCCGATTATTTTATCCGGTACGACATTGACAATCGGTGCTTGATTTGCTTTAAAGTATAAGCCGCCTGCCGGTCTTATCTTCCAGTTGCCATTTAACAGCTGTTCTTTTGTAACTTCATCCTGTGCTTTTAAGTTGGCCAGATATTCGCGGTTATTATCAAGCAGTATTTTATTATCATAGACACTGGATGGAATAAATGTGAAAGATTTCGGTTCAATGCCGTATTTATTAAAAAGTTCATCCGGATTATCTGCCCAAATCGGTTCATCATTCATGATGATAAACCAGCGTATCACACCGCCACGCTCTTGAATTGCATAGCCCGTGTCTTGGTCAATATACCACTTTATAAAATCCGCCACCCAGCTATCCGGGTCAGGGTTGCACGTTGCCCTTATATACGGTTTTATGCCCGCCGTAGCGGAACGATTACGAGTAAGCATATAAGTAAACTGCTTCCAGCTAAAGTGCGTCAGTTCCTCAAATTCAATCAGAGATATCTGCGCACCTTGATAATCGTAAACGGTCTTATCATACTGCAAATGATTCATCACGATTTTCGCACCGCTAGGAAATCTGAAATATCTGTTCGGGCTTCGTATATCCTTTGCCCCAAGTGCCGTATATAACTCAAGAGCCGTGTCCCATAATCCGCCCGGCGTTGTAATCTGCGGAGAAGTTCGGCGAAATATGATGCAGGAAAAATTTTTATTATTGATATGCCTTAAAGGCTCAATCAACGCGGCATACGTTTTACCGCCTCCGGCCGCACCGCCGTAAAAAACTATATCAGCATTAGATGATAAAAACTGTTCCTGTTTTCCATGTTGCGGTCTAATAATCATCTTTATCCCTGCCGTTATCTGGTATATATACTTGAATAATTTGCTTATGCTCTACAGTATCGACTAGCTCAACATTATCTTTCTGTCCGAGCCACTGCTTACCGAGCCAGATTGCCATAGCAGCACTTTTCTGCGCTAATTGAAATTGCGCCCGCCTTAGCGATATTTTCCCTATGGCTCGCTTTTGTCTGAATACTTCGGAGAAACCAAGTTTATACGTATCCTTGCACCATCTATTTAATGTTTTATCCGATACACCCAATACAAAGCATATTTCCTCTTCTGTTGCCTGAATACTGCACATAGCTTCAAACTGACTTTGATTTATCTGTTTCTTCGGTCTACCACCTCGATTTGCCATACTTTCACCTCATTTCATTTAATTCAAGGTATAAAAAAAGCACCTATTTAGGTGCTTTAAATATGTTTATATGTTATAATATCTCTCGTTGCCCTTCCTATACTGGTAACAGTTAGGAGGTGTCCATATGTCAAGATTTATCATGTTTTTAGAAGCTGTCATGGCAAGTATAGTTGCCTACTATATTTGCAAAGGGTTAGATAAGCTTCTTTCGGTTTTATGTGGCAACTAGCCTAGCTTCAGCGTTAGCTATATAACGCAAGAAACCCCATGAAGGTGCGAGCTTCATGGGGTTTTGCTGTCCATATGACAATTTATCATGTTTTGCCTATATTTAGTATAGCATATTACATAAATTTTGCAACATGAAGGCTATTATTCTAATATAAATTATAAAAATACATATTATTATTAAAATATATGGGTATATACCAATATTTATACAAGATAAACTTATAAAACAATAAAACCGCTAGTATTTTTACCAACGGTTTATCTTTTTCTTTAACAAGTATAACTATATCACAATTAAAGTATGAACTTCTATGAATTTTAGTGAACTTTAGTGAACTAATTTTTTATTTTTTTTGCAACAATGGATAATCCTTGAGAATGTAATGTATGCACCCATCTAAATGAACAATTAATAGAACAAGCAATTTCTTCCCATTTTCTAAGAGAAACATAACGTAAAATAAGTACATTCTTAATATTTTCGCTCATATTTATATTGTTTAAAAAAGATTTTATTTCTATGCGTTTATTTAGCCATTCTAATTTTAATCTTTCCATTTCTTCTTCCTGTTGTTCTAATTTAGATATAAAATCACTGGTATCATGTTTTATATTACTAAAACCTGTACGTTCTTTATATGATGGAATTAACATAATAGATGTTGCACGTAATTCTTCTAAATCTGCATTACATCTTAAACATACTTGTTTAGCCTTATATACCTGTTGTAAATATTCTTTTGCTTCATCTATTTTAGTCATTATTTCTATATCTCCTTTATTTCATATAAACACTAAAAGGATAGCTTTATTTTAGCTATCCTAATTAGTGGATTTATCCTATTAAAAATATTGTAGTTGCTATTAAACACAATATAATACTTGTAATTTTGATTATAGGAATATTTCTTTTATAAAATTCTTGTTCTGTCTTTAATGGTATTCTTACCAACTTAGGTCCATTATTATTCATATTTTCCTACCTTCATTACTTTTTTATTATCTGTTTCCATATCCCAGAAATCAATTCTTAACATCTTTATATTAAAATGTTTCCATAAAAACTCATTACCACGTTTAAATACTTTCTTACAAATAGATTTAAAAAACTTTCTACGGTCCATTTTTTCAACAGCTTTTTTATATGTTGTATCTGCATATTGCCCATCATTTGTAAGAGGATTTATTTTGTCTTTCATATTTTATTACTCCTTAAACGGTTTCCATTCACCTTCTGTATTCTCCTTTTGACGTTCCAATTGTTCTAAAAGTTCAGGATTATCCCACTTATTACCAATTACTTGGTAATAACTTATGTCTTGTGCTGGAACAGCACAGTTTTCAATTTCAATCATAAATCCTGCTTCTTTTTCGTCCCAGTAAACTATGCCTAAAGTTCCATCGTCTAAATCTTGAACGATGTCTCCTTCATAGGCTTTATATTTACCGCTATAATCTTCTAATCGGGTACATTGCCCCACTGTTTCTGGATTAACTTCATGCATTACTATTGGTCCGGCATTTTCTCCATCAAATATATAATGCCTTATTTTTTCATCTTTCGTATTTTTAAATAAAACTTTTCTAACATATCCACCATAACACCATTTATTTGTATTTATATCTTTACCTCTAAATAATATTTCCCTCATCATTTATACCTCTATAAAATTAATATTAGGATACATATCCAGGAGCATTTTCTTTTTTATTTTGTACGCTTCTGTTTTTACACCTTTAACATCAATTATTTCTCTATGTCCATCAGCATACTCAACTTCAAAATCAGCTACATAACGTATACCTTTTGTACGCTCCCCATTTTCTAATGTAAATCCTCTTAAAATCAAAAATTCTGGCTGTAACTTTATCCAATTTATTTCTCCATTAATACGTTTAGCTTTTAATTTTAAATAGTATTCTGCTTCTTTCTTACTATCAAATTTTAAATTGCCTATTATTGTTTTTTTTGCATTATATTTTGGTCTATTTTGCATTATTTTTAACTCCATAAATATTTAATATTTCTGTTATATGTTTTGTTGCTTTTTCCTTAGTTTTAAAACAATTACCTGTTATAAAAAAAGCATAATCCGTTGTTGTTTCGTCCCATTTATCTTCTATAACATCACCTGAAATACCAACATAATAATATATTTCCTGTTCTTTTGGTTTCCAATAAATTTTTTTCTTTACAGTATTTTCAACTTCTTTTTTTATCCTATTAAATTCTTTTTCTATTTCCTTATACTTTTTTCTACTTTCCAACAATACTTTACGTTCACCTTTATCTAAAGTATAAGTTGTAGCATATATCTTATATTCATCTTTTAAAAAGAATGGATTAGGTTCTAATATTTCTAAAGAAACAATATCTTCTTTTTTTATTATTCCAGCATTTCCACTTATAAACTCACTCATTTTTTATTCTTCTTTCTTAATTTTATGGTTATTTCTCTGTGGTATTTCAATGCTTCTGTTTTAGAATAATGTCTTTTTGTTAAATTATTCTCTATGCAGTGCCTTTCTCTATTTTCATCATAGTACATTAACATTGTTTCGTATTTATAACCAAAATACCAACAAGGCAATTTAACTGTAGACAAGCAATACCATCTATTATTTATTCTTATATCCGTTTTTATATCTATATTTACTAGCTTATCAGCTTTAATTTTATTTCTTATTCGAGTACGTCTTTTAGCATAAAAATCATCAATATTTATCATTTTTATTCCTTTCTATTAACCGACTATTAACCGACTTTCTCGATTTTAATGATTACTTTATATTTATTAACCCTTACCAGTTTATTTTTATTCTGGTCTATTTCTGCAACATAAAAGTATTCCAAATCCTTTTTCATAGTTAGCTCACAAGAATTATGCGTATCTTCCAATAAATCTTTTATATTAGAGTATGTTTCATAATTCTGGTATATTTCAGTTAAATCTACGCCTTTATGCCATTTATTTATATCTTCCTGTCTTTCGGTATATACATATAATTTTTTATTTATTGGTTCGTTCAAACTTTTAAAATCAATATTACTTTCAAATTCCCAACAAGGAGCAATAATTCCATATTTACCAGCACCCATCTTACAACTTCGACAAGGATAATCTAGATTTTGAAGTGCGTTTTTATGTTTACATAAATCACAACAAGATATTTTTCCATTCATGTTTTTTCATTCCTATTTTGTAGATATCATAAAATAGTCAAACCCGCCTGTAATTTTCCCACCATGTGATTTAACTATTTTAGGCTCGTTTATATCTTCTTTAATCTCACCTATAGATTTAAGATAATCAGCATATTTATATAGTCCTTCTAAGTTATTAGTATCATAAAAACTTGCTACTAAACCATATTTATTTTTTAATCCTGTTTCTGCCATTAAACGATTAATGTCATTTCTACGTTTTTCCCTCTTAGCTTTATTTTCCGCTTCTATCCTTTTTTGCTCTGCTTCTATTTTTTTCTGTTCTTTTTTCGTTATTCTATTTTTATTATTATAAAAATGCCATAATTCTTTATGTTTTTGATAATATTCCTTAAACCTGCATTTTTGTGAACAATATCTTGCTTTACCTGTTTTACTCTCAAACTCTTTACCACAGATACATATCTTTTTCATAGTTATACCACCTGTGCTAATCTTATACGATAATTTTCTGCACCTTTCATTCCAACAGATATTGTCATTTCTGCAATTCTACTCATTATTCGTTCTCCAAATAATTCAAATAGTTCTTGCATATTGTAATTAGTTGTTATTATCGTTGTAAGATTATTTTCATATCTAGTGTTTATTAACAAAAATAAATTTTCACGTTCCCAACTACCCACCATTTTTAAATTTCCGTTGCTATCTCTATCTTTTTCTGCTCCAAAATCATCAAGAATTAATACATCAACTTGTTTAGCTTTATTTACTAATTCCGTTGCTATTAAAGCTTTTTCCTTGTCATTAAAGCCTTGTTTTATACAATCAAATAAATTTGCTGTAACAATCATCATGCTTGGTATATTTTGTTTCAATAAATTATTTAATATAGCTGCTGCAAGATGTGTTTTACCACACCCATATCTACCGTGTAACCTCAATCCCCTACTTTTAGGAATATAATTCGTACAGAAATCTAAACAATCATTATAAGCATTCTCTGTTGCTGGCAATATTTTAAAATTATTAAAGGTCTTACCTTCAAAAAGTTTCCCCACATTGCTTTGCTCCATAAGCCTATTTATTTTTTCTTGCTGTTTATAATTTTTCCAGCGTTCACAATTACTGTAGCTTATAAAATATTTACCAGCTTGTTCATCTACTTTTACATAAAAACAATTTTTGCAATCAATACCATGCTTATTACAAATCTTACATTTTTCTTGTCTATACATAGCATCAACTAATGCCATTTCATTTTTAGAAAACTCACATGGTATATATTTTATTCCTAGTTCTTTACATACCAATTTCCCATCAATCAAGCTCTGCCCAATTGATATCTGTTCCTGTCTTTCTTTGAGCCTGCGTTGCAGTTCTTGATAGGTTGCTAGATTGTAATTGTCCATTAGATTCACCACCTGCTATTTTCAAATTTGCCCAACCTCTTAATATTCCACCTACATACTTAACAAAGTATATTCCTTGCAATTTTCTAGAGCTTTGCAATGCTTTTTTTAGAGCCTGTATAGTTTGTTCTGCTCCATAAACTTGTGCATATTCTCTAAGACAGGCTATTTCATTAGCTCCTGGTGTTCCTCCTAGATTAGAGCAGATTCGATTTTGATAGAAAATAAGTACTTGACTTTCTGCTGGAGAAATGTTATTATCACGCGCGTTATTATATATATATATATTATTCTCTATATCTCTATTACTCTTATTATGGCTAGCGTTTTCACTAGCATTTGTACTAGTTATTGGGCTAGTAATTGGACTAGCATTTGTACTAGCGAAATTATCATGATGTGTTCTCAATCCTTTATCATTGTTGGCTTCTAGCGTTTTATTTTTACTAGCAGTTGTGCTAGTGATTGTACTAGCAGTTACACTAGCATTTGTACTAGTAGTTGTACTAGCGAAATTATCATGATAATTTTTTAATAGAGAATAACTTGAGGCTTGACCTCTTTTTTTACTAGGCGTATATTTTATTAAATTTAATTTTATTAAAATTTTTCTACGAGATATTAAAGAGCTATCAGAGTTAATTCGTGCTAATTCCATTAATCTTTTATTATCTACATAAAAAACTTCTGGTCTTCTTGCTTTATTCCATATATATACAAGCTTAAAATATAATAATTGTGTTTTTTCATCTAAATTAAATTGTTCAGCATAATTATCATTAAAAGAGTTTAAGAGATTATGAGCTTTTAATTCCATATTTTTTACCTCATGGGAAGGTGCTTGTCTTTATGGCAAGCACCTTTTCCTATTTATTGTGCCACTGTTGGCATTTGTACAACATTATTTGGTACATCTATTACATTTTCTACATCTTTAGAATTGATTTCTGTACTTGAAGAATTGTCTTCTGTAAATAATGTCTGCTGGATATTATTTCTATTACCTTCTAAATATTTAATTGCTTCGTCTGCTATAATATTAAGCTTATCTACTACGTCATAAGTAAAAAAGCCTTTTTGTCCATCTTCAAAACTATCAGTAGGATATTTTCTTATATGTGTATTAATAGGTATCCATACATCATCATCTGTTAAATGAAAAAGACAACTAATTATTGCTGATGTAGCTTCATTAGAACCTTTAAAATTAACTTTATATATTTTTATTCTTTTAGAAAAAATTGCTCCTATTTTAAAAATATCTAATACTGGTTTAATTAAATCATTTAGCGCATTATAAAAACTTGGTAATGGCTGTTCTACATAATTATTTTTATGTTCTTCTATAACACAATTATTTTTATCAAGTACTTTGTAAAAGATATCAAGTGTATCATTACCTTTTATTTCTACTTTAGTTATAAATCGGCTGTTCATTTTACCGCCTCCATATTTTTTCTAGTTAACTTATAAATTTTTGCTATATCTTTAGTTAATGCTATGGATTGTAAAATATATTTTTTCAAAAATGTTAATTTACCAATGTTATGAATCTCATTATGATGTATCCTACAAAGTGGTAATACTTGCATTCCTATCTGTGGTATTTCTTTTCTATTTCTACCAGCTCCTATAGCATCCACATGATGAAGTTCTGCTTTTTTACCACACACTGCACATCTTTTCTTCATTAAACAAGCCCATACATATTTAGGAATATCTTCACATAATTCATATAAAGGTTCTCCTATATCTATATCATGAAGTATACAAAAATCTATTAAATACGTTATATATAATCTAGCTACTTCTACACTACAATTCGATAAAGAAAAGTCTGTATCAAAACTACATGGAACATGACCCTTAAACATTTGTTTAGTTATTTCTTTTGTTGCTTCTAATGGAGTATATCCCCACCATGCTGAAATATAACCCAACAAAACAAAAGCTTTTCTTCTTTGAGCCATACTTATTTTTCTACTATCTGGTATTTCAACAATAATTTTTCTAGCTGTCTTTGTAATCTCATTATCTTTACAAGGAACGAAGGCGATTACACCGCCTTCAGTTCTCTTTACAATTTTTCCATACTTAATCATTAAAATGGAATTTCTTCTCCAAAGTTTTCAGCTAAATTATTATTGTTTTCTAATACTTTTTTTGCAGGTGGCTCAATATCTGTAATTCCTTCTACTGGTCTAATTGATATTAACTTAACAGCAGTAGATAATCCGCCGTTACGATTAATATATTCTTCTTCCCTAAATACTCCACCAAATAATTTTCCTTCTAAACTTTTTTCATTCCAATTCCACTTATATCCTGAATTTGATTTTTCAATATTTAATAACATACCTTTAAAACGTCCCATACTATCGCCTTCTGTCAGCTGATAATATGAACCTCTCCATTTGGCTTGTTCTTTATTTCGTTCTTGCTCTTGTAAATATTGATTTAAATAAAAATCTTTATATTCACCTTCTGCAATATCTATTGCAAGTTTTAACATCTCTTTTCCATTCTTAGATTTAGTACATTCAGCTCTAACAATGCTACATACATAGCCACCAGCAGGTAATTTTTTATATTCTCCTGTAATAGCTTCTACACTATCCCAATTTGCAGGTTTATTCATCATAGTTAATTACTCCTCATCATTTTCATATTTTATTAATTGTTCAATTACAGTTTTTATATCATTAGGTATTTCTTTATCAAAACACCCCATAGGACTTTTTGCTGTTGAATGATTAGCATATGTTTCGAATACATAGTTGCCATCAACTGCTTTAGCTAACAATACTGTTGTAAATTTACTCTCTAAAACGATTTTATCTAACTTTTTACCACTGGTTTTTATACGTGTAAAATAAAAACCACTGTCATCTCTATCTGTTTGAGAATGTGCAATACATATAACTGTTAAATCATCTCTTAATAAATGCAATTTGGAAATTACTCTCCATATACAGGTAGCTAAATCTTGCCATTTATCATAATTTTTTTCTTTCATACGAGCCATTTCATCATCAACCATAATGGCATTTATAGTATCTATTACAAGAACTTTTATATCTTTAAAATCTGTATCAATCCTACTAATAACATTTTCTATAGCACCTACATTTGAAGTTTGAACATAATTTTTATTTTCTGTATTATATTGTTTCTTCCAACCTTTCCAGCTAAGACCTTTTCTATCTGCGTCAATAATAAATGTAGTTTTATAATCAAGATTACGAAGACTGGTAGTTTTACCAGCTCCGCTTTCGCCCATTATACAAACAACTCTACTCATTTAAAGCACCTCATTTTATTTGGATATTTTGTTTGGTAATTATCTGAACACCATTTATAACAGCACCTTGTTTTATTGAGTTTTTTAATGCCACTTTATCAATTTTAGGTTCTTGTGATATTAAATATTCTGCTGGTATATGCTCTGTAGATTTAATCTCTAACTGTTCAGATTTTCTAAAGCTAACTACAACTTTTGCAGTTTCAAATTTATGTCCTTCTAAGTTATCAGCTAAATATTTTTTTAATCCTTCTACTTTATTATTAAGAACTCTTTTTCTATTGGTTAAATTTTTAGCTTCCTCATCAATAGCTTTTGCTTCTGCACTTAGATTTTTTATATATAAAGCCACATTTTCTCGCTTGTCAGTTAAAACCATATTTAATTCATCAAGACGAGTAGGATTTATTATCTCTCCTGTCTCCATGTCCACACATTCTTCAATAGCCTTTTCAAATTCTTGTTTTATTTCATATAAATTCATCACGCCACAGCCTTTCTATTTGTTATTATCTGCACATCTGGTGGTAAAATATCTGCATAACCATTACCTTTATCATCAAAATATTCAATATGCCAACGGTTATTATCAAAATATATATCACTTAATCTACCATTTAAAATATTTTTATATTCCCAATCAGTTATACAATTAGTTGCTATAATTAAGATGGGTTTTACATCATCTTTATATTCATAGATAGCAATTGTTTTCATTTTTTTACTCCTATGTTATACTTAAATTACGAATAATTTTTTATGTTGCTGATTAGTTTAATGCTGGTCAGCTTTTTTTATTAACATCATTAAATTTAGAAATAATTTTATTTCACCTTTTTTTAAAGCACCTCTATGCTTAATACAGATATATTTACTTATATTTACATACATTTTTATCATTCCTTTTTATTTTTTGAGCAAATGAATAACATTGACGGTCATCAGCACATACTGGAACAGCAAGACCGCATATTAAATGCAATATATGCACCTGCCCTTTATTCAATTTTTTACCGCACCGCCAACATTTCATACTAAATCACCTTTAATTTTGGTTTTCCTTGAACAAATGCTAATACACTATTAAATTTGTATCGCACCATTTTACCTTCTCTTATTTCTTCAAATACACCACGATATCCAAGTTCTCTAACCATACTAGGTTTTAAACCTGTAAATTCTTCAACTTGTTTCGCAGTAGATATGCCAGCAGGTGAACAATACTTGCTATAATTATTTTTACCGCTTAATTGTTGTCTTAGTAATGCATTTTCTTCTTTTAATGCTTTGTTTTCATCTACCAATCGCTTAGCCTCATTTAAAAAAGAATTATCAAACATTTTTTCACCTCTCTTTCATTGGTGCGTACCAAGCACCATAGCAGAACCACTTGCAAACCTCCCTGCCGATTAAAATTTGTTAAGAAGATTGTCAGATTTGCTCTTTAGATTATTTTTATTTTTGTTATGTTAATAACTCTGCTATGGCTTGCTACGCACCAATATATTTGTTATAATTCAATTACGATACTTTATTTATTAGCTGAGCTGTTTACTGGACGGTTCAGCTTTTTTATTTGGTAAAAATCTTAATAATAAAATATCTTTTGATAAAAGCCGAAGTTTACTTATTATTTTGTTATACTTCGGTTTTTCTTCTGTACTAATTTCACCATCAAGACCGATTGTCATTAATTCATGTAAACAATCATTTGAAATTTTTAAATTCACAGCTAAACTCAATATTTTTTCGGAAAGATTATTGCCCCATATATTTGGTAATTCATTTCCACATTTACTATTTTTTAACCATAAATACTTAATTACAGGTGTTTTATATAAAATTGCCATAGAATAAGCAACATCATCAGGAACAGCTACTGTACCATTTTCATAATAATTCAAAGTTCGTCTACATATATTTAATTCAAAAGCTGCTTTATCTACTGAAAAATTTGCATTAATTCTACATTGTTTAATAAATTCATGGAAAGAATATTGCACTGTTTACACCTTCTTTTTACTTATAATAAAATTAACTAAGCAATATTTTTTTGCTCTCCACAGAAGCAATGTCCTTTATAAATCCATTTATCATCTGCTTTAGCAAATGTTATATATGTTCCTTCAAATCTACCTGTTCGTGGATTATCTCTATGACCATAAGCTTCCCCACACTGTATTAAATCTGAATTATACGTTATAGGTGGTACACATTCAGCAAACCAATTTACTATACCTTCATCAACTATATCTCCAACTTTGGCAAAGTCTTTAAATTCTAAATCACTTGTTCGCCAATTATTCATAGTTTTAACATCATCAATATTATTAAATTCAGCCACAATCTTAAGCCCTTTTTTTATAACAATATTACCTTTATATTTCTTAGCAATTTCTTTAGCTTCTGTTAAAGTTTTTGCTTCTATACACCATGCAGTACCTTCATTTACTTGAAAAATTTTATAAACTTCTTCTTTGATAATTTCTTTTTTTATATCACTTATTTTTTCACCATTTAAGTAATAAATTTTTCCAGGTGTTTCATCATAGTTTCCATCATAATCTTCACTATAAACTTCTTGATAAGAAACAATTTCAAAATTATTTTTCTTATAATCTTCAGCCGAAATTACTCTATCTACTATAATTTCTTCAACAGTAGCTGAATAAAATTTTCTATTAAATCTATATTTTTCAATAAAAGCTTTTGCTTTTTCTAAAGAGTCCCATACTGTAGTATTTCCATCAATCTCATCATAATCATGACCATATTTGAAAAAATAGCGAGTTACTTCATAGAATTTATTAGATTTAAATTTTTTAGTTAACATATTTATTTTTCCTTTCTTTTTTACTTTAATTTAGAGTTTAGTTATTTAAACTAACGTATAAAAGCAAAAAAATTAACAAATTAAGTCTTCAATTTTGCATTTAAATATTTTTGATAACTGTATTAATACTTCCGCGCGAGGTAGATTTCTACCTGTTTCCCATTGTGTTACTGCATATCTAGTTACATTTAGTTTATCTGCTAACTCAATTTGCTTTAAATTATTTTTTAATCTAAATTCTTTTATTCTATTTATTTTTTTCACTCTATCACCTTCTCTATGTTAGTTTAACTAACTGATTACATGTTTTATTATACGTGATTTAAACTAACATGTCAAGAAAAATTTTTACTTTAACTAACAACTTTTAAAGTTATTTTAAATAACCTATAATATATAATAAGTGAGGTGATAATTTTGAATATTACAGCTCAAAGATTACGAGAATTACGTGAAGCAAAAGGATTGTCACAGAGTGAAGTAGCTAAATTAATCGGTGTAACAAGAACAGCTTATTTACATTATGAAACCGGTAGATATAGACCAATAAGAAAAATTAAAGAATTATGTAATTTATTCAATGTTACCTCCGATTATATTTTAGGCAATGATGTTGAACGCTCTAATAAAAGTGAGGTGAAAGAAAAGAAGCCCGCAGACCTTGAAAAATTTCTGAATCAGTCTGAAGTTATGTTCGATGGTGAAGTAATGAAACTTGATGAAGAAGACCGCCAAGAGATACGAAATGCGCTGGAGTTTATATTTTATAAGGCTAAGAAGAAAAATAAACGCAAAAAGTAGGCGGTAGAATGTATAATTACAAGATACGGGCGAGAAATTTAGTTAGAAAATATGGTACGAGTAACCCATTTGAAATTGCATGTTATATGAACATTGATGTACTACAATTAAAACTACCAAATACAATACGTGGCTTTTTAGTTAGAGTGTTGCGTAGAAAATTTATTGCACTCAACGCTAATCTGCCATATGAAGCACAAAAGATTGTTGTTTGTCATGAATTAGGACACGCAATCTTACATAAAGGATATGGATATTACCTACATGCAGATATGAGTTACTATGTACCAAGCCGCCGGGAAAAAGAAGCAAATCAGTTTGCTATTCATTTGCTTGCTTATTCCAGCGACTTAGACGCAAATTTAATCACTAAAGTGATTTCAGAAAAAGACCCTGACCCTAGAAAAGTTCACAAAATTTTAAGTACGTTATTATAAGAGGTAATCAATTATGAGAAAAAAATCTATATTGTTATTTATAATAATATTCTCTTTGTTATCATCTATAGTTTTTGCAGAAGAAAATAACAGCCGTTGGTTTTGGATAAATTCTACAGATACTCGAACCGCATATATAGATAAAGAAACAATAACTTATGACCCCGCTAAGGATATGGTTGATTTATGGGAAATAATCAATATACCTGGAGAACAAAAATATATAAAAATAAAAGTAGCCATAGATTATAAAAGAAATATGTTAGCAGAAAAATCGACTTTCATTTATAACTATAATGATGATACACCTGTTCAAGACCCATATATAACAACAGCTTTTTGCCCTATTATTCCAGATACCATAGGAGAACTTTTACGAGATAGAGCCGCCGAGTTGACTGGTCGTGATGAAAAGTTAGCCGAATACAACAAACAACAACAAAATATCAAAGAACAAAAAGAAAAAGAGAAACAAGAGCAAGCTGAACAAAAAGAAAAAGCTATTGAAGAACAGAAAAAAGCTCATGAAGAAGCCATAAAGAAGGCTGAACGAAAAACTAATGTAAACACTGCTATTGGTATATTAGGTAGCTTGTTTTAAATATAAAGGTGTTTAATGTAGATTACTCCAGTTATAATATTGCTGGTAGAACATTTTTCCAAAACACACGTAAAGAAAACGAAGCCAATACATTTAGTGCTGAACTAATGTCCTATTCTAGTGATGTTGATAAACGATACATTATCCAATTTCTAGAATTAGGACATAAAAAATAATTATTATATATACCCATAGTTATAAACTTTATTTTTATAAATTAACATTTACATAGGGAGAGGATATTATGGATTTTATTGACCAAATTAAGCTTTTATCAAAACGAGTAGAACAGATAAAAGAACAGATACAAACCGAAGAAGCTACCAAAATGTCTTTAATTATGCCTTTATTCCAAGCTTTAGGATATGATGTATTCAATCCTATGGAGTTTGTTCCTGAATATACAGCCGATGTGGGTATAAAAAAAGGTGAAAAGGTTGACTATGCTATCTTAACAGATGGTGAACCTACTATATTAGTTGAAGCTAAATGGTGTGGTGAACCATTAGATAAACATGGAAATCAATTATTTCGCTATTTTACTACAACAAAAGCAAAATTTGGGATTTTAACGAATGGTGTAGAATATCGATTTTTTACAGATTTAGATGAACCAAATAAAATGGACGAAAAGCCATTTTTTGAATTTAATATCACTCAAATAAAAGAACAAGATATCAATGAATTAAAAAAATTCCATAAAGCTAATTTTGATGTAGATGCTGTATTTAGTGCAGCAGAAGATTTAAAATACACAAACCAAATAAAGCTTTTATTAAAAAGACAATTAAATGAACCTGAAGATAATTTCATAAATTATATATTAAATGAAATTTATGATGGCAGAAAGACACAAACCATACTTGATAAATTTAAACCTGTTATAAAAAAATCATTTAATCAATTTGTAAATGACTTAATGAGTGATAGATTAAATGCTGCATTAAATAAAGCTAATAATGATAATACAACTAAAGTAGATATTTCATCTACTTCTTTAAGTACTGATGAAAATATAGAATCTACTACAGAAACTACAGAAGATAACAAACCTAAAATTACAACAACACAAGAAGAATTAGATGGTTTTGCTATTGTAAAAGCTATATTGCATAAAACTCTAGATGTTAATAGAATTTTCTATCGTGATACTGCAAGTTATTTTGGTATTCTCTTTGATAATAAGAATTATAAATGGATTTGTCGATTGAGAGTAGAAACATCTACAAAATATTTAATTTTACCTGATGGTACTGGTAGTGGTAAAAAATGCTCAATATCAAATATAAATGATATATTCAATTATGAAAATGAGTTAATTGAATCTGCTAAACGTTTTGTTGAAGAAACTACTGAATAAAAATAAAGCACTAGTATTATCTAGTGCTTTACTAATAAAGGAGTGTATTTTTATGGAAGAAAATAATCAAGAAAATAAATCTACAAATAATAAAAAAATATACAAGATTATAGGATTAATACTATTATTAATTTTAGCTGGGTGTGCATTCTATTTCTTCTATTGGGTAAAAACACCTCAATATAGCTTAAAACTCATACAGGAATCTGTAAAAAGTCATGATGTAGTATCTTTTGAGAAACATGTTGATACTGAGGCTTTATGTACTCAAGCACTTGATGCTTTTCTCACTCAGTCTATGTCTGAAACAGATAAAAATAATCCATTTGTTCAAGGGCTTCTCCAAACAATCAAACCAACATTAGTAACGGCTTTAAAAGATGGATTTACGGAATATGTACGTACTGGAAATTTAGATATAAAAAATCCATTTGAAAACAAAAAACAAACTAATCAATTTACTAAAGAAGAAAATAAGGTAGAAAATTATCAACGGTTACAGTTTAAAGATATTAACAATGTAGAAACAAATGATAATAGAGCTACTATTGACTTATTATTCTATGATACTAAAACAGAAAAAGATTTTACTATTAAAATAGGCATGGCAAAATTAGAAGATGGCACTTGGAGAGTTGATAGCTTTATTGATTTTGAAACATTTGTAAATGAATTTGACAAAGCTACCAAAGAAAAGTTAGCTGAAATAAACAAACAAATTGAAGCAGAAATTGCACAAAATGTGGTTTGGGATTCAAACAATCCTAATGCTAGAGCTAATTTGCAAACACAGAATTTATTTGGTTTAGTCAAAGGTGATGTAACAATACCTATTCCATTGAAAAACCTAACCAATCAGCCTGTAACAGTAAAAAATGTTCAAATTCAATTTATTGACAATAATACTAATCAAGTTATCTATGAAATTCCATTTGCTGCTAATATTACAATTCCACCTAATCAAATTGCTACAGCTACAGCAAGTTTTGAATTAAATCCATTTATTGATAAAGATACTAATCTAATAAAAGTATTTACCAATACAAAAAATAAAATAATAATAACAAGTATCGGCACAGCTGATAGAACTATCATATATCAAACAAAATTATAATATAAGTGATACTATGAAAAAATATGTATATTATGTGTATTATATATGCTTCTTTTAATACGAGGTGAGCCATATGAGTAATCTTGCATATATTGATAATTATAAGGAACGATTTGAGTTAATCAACGGAAAAATTGTTATGATGTCGCCACGTCCTAGAATAGACCATAGTAGAGCATTAGGTAATATTTTTTCCGAATTTAGAACATATTTAAAAGGGAAAAAATGTGAAGCTTTTGCTGATGGTGTAGATGTATATTTAGATGAAAAAAACCATTTCATTCCTGATGTAATGATTATATGTAATAAAAATATTATTACTGATTTAAATATACAAGGTGTACCAGATTTAGTAGTAGAGGTATTATCTCCATCTACAGCCAAAAATGATAAAGGAATAAAAAAAGATATTTATGAAAAATTTGGTGTAAAAGAATACTGGATAGTAAACACTGTAGATAAATCTGTAGAGGTATATTTAAATAATAACAATCGATTTTATTTAGATAATATTTATGTATATTTCACAGATGAAGAAATAGCAGAAAATGAAGCTTTAGCAAATGATGATAAAAACAAGCTTACTATTTACACTGATATAAAAGTATCAGTATGTGATAATTTAGTAATTAAAGTAAAAGATATCTTTGAAAATATATAAAAGGGCTAATTAATAGCCCTTTTATAATAAACATATTATTCTATTTTACCGGTACAAATTCAATTTTTAACATCATACCTAAAGCATTTGCTAATCGTTGTAATGTTTTTATTGATGGATTAGCTGAACCATTTTCTAATTTACTAATATCTCCTTGAGTAATCCCTGTAAGTTCAGATAATTGTTTCTGTGTAATTTTTTTAGCTTTTCTAGCTTCAATTAAAGTATCAATAATTTGAAGTTCTGGCTGAATGTTATTCCATTCTTTTTTAAAATCATCATCTTTTAATTGTTCATTTAAATATTTTTGAATATCACTCATAATAAATCCTCTCTTTCTAAATAAATTTTACGATATTTTTTAGCTAATTCTATTTCTTTTTTAGGTGTTTTTTGTGTTTTTTTTACAAAACCATTAGTTAAAATAATTTTTTTACCAACTCTGAAAAAGTATAAAATTCTACTAATATTACTACCTTGTTTTATTCTAAGCTCACATATTCCATCATCTAAAACTTTTGAATACGGTTCAGTTAATTCATTGCCATATTTTTCTAATCTAATAATCATACCAACAGCCTTAGCACGCATTTTAATATCAAGAACATCTAAAAATTCTTTAACTGGAATAGTATTATCATCTTTTTTGAAAAATATGACCTCAAATTCATTTTTATCGGTCAAATAAATCACCTCATAATAAAATATATGTTATATCCTATATATATTTTATATGTTATATCATATAAAATCAAGAAAAATATTACCTTGACTATTAATTTAGTCTTTATTTATTACTTTTTATGTTCAGAAAACCGAATTAAAATATTACACTAAATTGAATAAATATCTATTTTATAAATCTATTGTAAACATAAAATTAATGGCCAAAAGAAAATAACAAAACAAAAGTATCTATAGAAAGGACTTGTTAGATATGGCAACACAAGGTAAAATATTGGTTTATAAAAGACAAGGGAAAAAAGGCACTACCTACACATATAGACTAGAAGCAGGTCGCGACCCTATTACAGGAAAAAGAAAACGTGTTTCTAAAAGTGGATTTAAAACAGCTAAAGAAGCTCGAGCTGCTGCACAACCTATTCTTAATAAGTTATTACTTGGGAAAAACGTAATTGAAAGTAATATTACATTTAAAGAATATGCTGATGAATGGATAAAAGAATATAGTTTACATCTAAAAAAGGCTAGTCTACCTACTTTAATAAGCAATGTAAAAATTGGGATTAAATATTTTGGTAATAAAAAAATAAAAGATATAACAATCCATGATTATCAATCATTTCTAAATAATTATGCTATCGGACGAAAAAAATCAACAGTAGAAAGAGCCCATGTTATATTAAAAAATTTATTCAATACAGCAGTAAAATATTCTATTATAAATTCAAATCCAGCAGATAATACTATAATGCCTAAAATAGAACCAACAAAAAAAGATATAACATCTATGTATTTAACTAAAAATGAGCTATTAGAATTTTTGGATTTTGCTAAAAACTATAAAGGCTATGGTAGTAACTATTTTTATCCATTATGTTTAACACTTGCATACACAGGAATAAGATTAGGTGAAGCTTGTGCTTTACTGTGGGAAAATATCGATATTGAAAATAAAACAATAAAAATTGAATCTAGTATGTATTCTAAAAATCAAAATGAATATGAACGACAAAATTCACCCAAAAATTTATCCAGTATTAGAACTATAATAATTGGTAATACATTAGCAACAGAATTAAAAAAATGGAAAACAGAACAATTAACGTTACGTGTTCTTTATGGCACACGTAACAATAAACCAAATTTAGATTTTGTATTTACAAGATTTGAAAAAACAAAATTTAAAGAAATTGCAGTTTTACAACCAACTGTACAATTAATTTTTACAAAAATAAATAAAAAACATTTATTTAATAAAAAAATTTATGCTCATTTATTTCGTCATACACATGTATCTTTATTAGCTGAAGCTGGTAATATAAGTTTAGAATCAATCCAACAAAGATTAGGTCATTCCAGTGATGAAACAACTCGCAAAATATATCTTCATATAACAGAAAAATCTAAATTAGATACAGCAAATACATTTGAAAATTATATGACTAAATAAAAACGGCAACAAAATGGCAACAATAAAAAAAGTACCTGCATAAAACAGGCACTTTTATAAATAAATATACGAATATTATTTTCTCACAAAAGTCATAATTATAGTATCCTCACCATAATTATTCTTCATTTTCTCATATTCTTTAGCCTCAATAGGTGTTATAACTACAGTCTTTATGCTAGGATTTAGTTTATTTACTTTTTCTACCACGCCTAAATGTTCATCACCATGAAAACTTCCTTGTACATGGAGGACTTTTGTATCTTTATGTTCCTTTAAAAATTCAACAATACTTTCCGCCATGGTATCGTCTTTTAAGCATTGAGCTTTATAGAAAGCTTCTATTCTTTCTGGTGTCATCATCATATGACCTTGACCATCACCCATAGACATATAATTTTTGAATTTATCATAATATCTTTCATATTCTACTAAATGTTTTTTCGGCAAATAAATTTTATCTTTATCTTCAATTAAAGCTAAATCACCTACTTTTGTATATTGATTAGCTATTCTTCGTGGAATATTCGATGCTAAAACATACATATCTTTTTCTTTAGCAAATTCTACTAATGGTTTATAATCTGTTTGGTAATTTTCCCATGGACGAAAATTATTTATAAATTCTGTTTCTGTTATTTCATCATTCAAATATTTATCCATTACAGGCTGAACATCTCTTTCAAACATTTCCATAGATAATATCATATCTTTATTTTGTTTATACATCTCTTGGAAAAATGATAATTCTGCTTCATGAATAGATTTTTGGTCGTGATATTCATCAAAAAATACTACATCATAATTTTGAGAAATGCTCACCGCTTTATCTAAATTAATTTTTTCCCCTTGATAATAATACTCTACGTCAGATTTTTCATCTTGTGCTTGAGCCATACCTCCCAAACAACTAGTCAATACTAGCCCACTACAAGCAATTATCTGCCAAAACTTTTTCAAAACACCATCTCCTTTTAGTAAAAATCTATTTATTAATTAAAACAAAGTAGCAAGATTTTATCCTGCTACTTTATTTAATTTATCTTATTATCTTAGAAAGTCCATTCTGCACCCAAACGCCAAATCATACCATCTAAACCAATATCACTAATCTTTTTGTCAAAAATATTATCTACACCTGCATAAACTCTATTTCCTTCACCAAATTTTTTATTGAGTACAAAATTAGTTGTAGTAAAATTATAATCATTATCATCATAATGGTATTTATTAGCCCATTGTTGCCATAAAATCGCACTATATCCCCAATTATCATGATCATCATATAATAATTGCAATGTAGTCATATTTCTTGCTCTATTATCTAAACGATCACCACTCACTTTATCTATTGCATCAAGCCAGTTACTTGTTGCTTTTATTGTCCATTTATCGTCTAAATTGCGACCAATTTCCATTTCTACGCCATCAATTTCAGCTTCATCTACATTTATATATCTTTGATCATAATAACTACTACCTATTTGTTTTGTAGTGATTAAATTTTTAACATCATTATTGAAATATGTTAATTTACCAAAATTATTATCTTTTTCAGCTTCAAAACTGATATCCCATGAAGTAGATTTTTCTGGTTTTAAATCTGGATTGCCATAAACATTGACAGTTTGCCCACCCATTGCACGATGCATTGCCATATATAATTCACTAATAGTTGGAGCTTTGAAGCCTTTACCCCAATTAGCTTTAATACGACTATTATCACTGATAAAATATGTCGCACCTATTTTTGGTGTAACTTCCCCACCAAAAGAACTATCATGGTCATAACGCACAGATGGAATTACTAATAATTTATCATTCACTTGCCATTCATCTTGGATATATCCTGCCCATGTATTTATTTCTTTATCTGAATAATATTTATTACTCACTATTCCATTTCCTGATTGACTTACTTGATGTACATTATCACCTCCATCACTCAAACGAGTACCTTCGACTTTATTTTGACGATATTCGCCGCCAAATGTCAAAAGATGATTATCATTTAATTGTATAGTATTCTTACCTTCTATGCCCCAAAGCGTATAAGTGGATTTATCCCAATCATATTTTGGATACATTGATCCTAAAATATTTTCCATTTGTTCTGGGAAATTATCGCGATAATTATATAAATTATTCTCTTTATACAATCTACTATAAAAAGTCCTAATCATATAATCACTATTATCAGTTTTGCCACTATAACCTAAGCTATAATCATATCTTCTATAATCATACCATTCTTTTTTATCCTTACTAGTTTGAAAAACGCCTGTTGATGTATATTTATCAGCATAATCTGCTTTTGTATGCTCATTATAATAGCCAAGCGTCAAATCAATCTCTTTATCATTGCCTAAATCCCATGTTCCAGCAAAATTAAAATCTTGAATAGGGCCATAATAATTACTGCCTTCATCTCCAGCTTGCATATTCTTGCGTACATCACTAAAACGCATATCAAAAGTAGAACTGAAATTTCCCTGTTTACCAAAATCTATATGATAATAATTATTTATAGCTTCTGATCCTGTAGAAAGACCTACCATAACTGATGGCTCTTTTGATTTTTTAGTGATGATATTAATTACTCCACCTAAAGCATCTGACCCATATTGTGCTGAAGCACTTCCACGTACAATTTCAATACGTTCAATATTTGACAGACTCAAGCGACCTAAGGCATAAACATTTTGTGTGGCACTTGTATCTTCTCCAGCAAATCTTTTACCATCTATTAAAATTAAAGTATGATTTGTACTCATTCCGCGAATCATCACATTATGACCTGCCATACCTGCTGAAGTTACATCTACATTAGCTGCCAAACGAAGTGCAGAATAAACATCTGTTGCTCCTAATTGTTCAATATCTTCTTTAGTAATTACTTCTACAGTTTGCGGTACAGCTTTTACTTCCTCTTGAGTTCGTGTCGCTGTAACTACTACATCTGGTGTAACTATCACGTCATTATTTTGTATATCTTGTGCATATACTGGACTTGATAAACCTAATAACACTGATAAAGTCAATAAAGTTTGTTGTTTTTTTGTAGATAATCTCATTATATTAACTCCTTTATATGTAATTGTTTATATTAACAATAATCATTATCATTAATATAAACAGATTAAACGTATTATTTGCTTTTCTCTAGCTATGAATATTTCTTATTTAAAAAGTAATCTCTGCTCCTACACGCCAAATTCTACCTTCTAAATAAATATCTCCTATTTTTTTATCTCCAATATTATCTACACCTGCATAAACTCGTCCACTTCGACCATCATCAAAAGCGAATTTTTTATTTACTACAAAATTTAAAGTATTATAATCATAATTTTCATTAGCATAATGATAATTACTTACCCAAGAATTCCAAAGTTTAGCACTATATCCATTAATATCATTATCATCATAATTCAATTCCAAAGTGGAAATATTATCAGCTGTCGCAGATACTTTTTCCCCATCACTATCTTTAGCATTGAGCCAATTACTAGTCGCTCTAATAGACCAATTGTCATTGAATTGACGACCTACTTCAAATTCTACGCCATCAGTTTTGGCATCTTGAGCATTGATAAATGTATTTTTTCCATTTACCTTATCATATGTTATTAAATTATCGTATTTACTATTAAAATAATTTAATTTCAACCAATTATTATCTTTTTCAGCTTCAAAACCCAGTTCCCATATAGTAGCTTCTTCTGGTTTCAAATCTGGATTTCCATATATCGTAGTAAAACCATGATCTTGCCCAGCATATAATTCCACTAAATTTGGAGCTCTCCATGATTTACCCCAATTTGCTTTTATACGACTATTATCACTTAGAAAATAAGTTGCACCTAATTTTGGTGTCGTTTTTCCGCCAAATTGTTCATCATGGTCATATCTCACTGCTGGAATAAATAAAATTTTATCATTTATAAACCATTCATCTTGAATATATCCAGCATAAGCAGAATTATCTTTACTATTACCTTCACCTAAAGCTAATATTGGGCCTTCTACACCTATATTTTTATATTCAACACCATAAGTTAATAAATGCTCATCTCCTGCTTGTACTGTATTTTTAGCTTCAATACCTAAAGTATCAAATGTATTTTGCTTATAACTATTATTTTTACTGCCCTTATATTCTTCCTTATCATATCGATTATAATAAGCTCTAATCATATAATTACTATTATCGCCTTTTCCATTATAAGCTATACTATAATCTTGATTTGTCTTATCATAATTTGTGGAACTTTTGCCCATTCCCATAGAAGAATAATCTGTTATTTTCTTTGATTTTTCATCATAATAACCTATATAAAAATCTAAATTATTATTATCATTAAATGCATACGTTCCACTAAAATCATAATTCGTTCTAGGGCCAAAATAATTCGTCCCTGTGCCACCGACAAATTCACGTTTACGATATTTAGCAAAATTAGCATTCACTACACCATTGAATTTACCTTGCTGACCTAAATCAAAACGATAATAATTATTCATGACATCAGTTCCTGTATTTGCTCCTACAGTTACAGATTGTTCTTTAGATTTTTTCGTAATAATATTGATTACTCCACTTTCAGCATCTGCACCATATTGAGCGGAGGCTGCACCTCTAACAATCTCAATGCGTTCTACACTAGATAAATTTATCTTATCTAAATCAAAAGCTCCTCTAGTCATTGATGAATATTCATTTGACATTCTTCTGCCATCTAATAATACTAAAGCACCTGCATTTTTCCCACGAACCATCAATCTATGACCTGCACCAATTTGAGAAACATCAACATTTGTTGCCAATTTCAAAGCAGAATAAATATCTGTTGCTCCTAATTGTTCAATATCTTCACTAGTGATGACTTCTACAGCATTAGGTACAGCTTTCACTTCTTGTTGAGTTTTCGTAGCTGTTACCACTACATCTGGTGTTTGGATTACTTCACTGGCTTGCGTGCAACTTGTCAATCCCATCAATATAGATAAAGTTAAAAGTGTAGATTTACGTTTTTTTGTTAGCATTACTCGTCTCCTTTATTATAAAATCAATTCCTATTAATAATAATCATTATCATTTATACTTTAAAAATTATGGCAGTTATCAAAATTAATCATAACTGCCTTATTTTATTTATATATTTAACCTTGTGCTGCTATTGGCTGAACTTCAAAAGATTTTTTGCCCATCAATAATTGTTGTGTAAGTTCTATTATTGTCTGTGTGATATTATTTTGCCAAAATTGACCAGCAATCGTCATTTTATAAGTATGACCACATTTTTCAAATAAACCATATTCCACCCAAATATCCAGTACTTCTTCTAATTGTAAAAGTTCTTCACTATATACTTGAGCTAATTTTTGCATATTTACCATACAATTTTCAGTTTGTGCTTGAATATCCTTAAATAAAACTTTGCCTTCTGCTTCTTTTGTTAAAACCATCAATGGCCATTTTCCTTCATCAATAGCATTCATATAACGCTGTAAATCTCTATTTAAAAACATAGAAATATCTCCTACAAAACCGCCAGCCCCTGAACCAAATGGTATCACATCAGCTCCTGATTTTGCCAAAGTATTATACATACTGCGTTCACGGTTTGTTTTTGCCCAATGACAGACACTCAATCGCTTATAAGCTAATTCATCTAAATATGAAATAGCTGCTTCTAAATATTTTGCCTGCTGTTTTGTCGTTGCCGCAGGTGGTATTTTGCCATTATCTATCGCTTTTTTTAATGCAGATTGTTCAAACACATTTAATTGATACAAATCCATACCATCAATTGGCAAACTATCTGCTATTTTTAAATCATTTACAAAGTTATCCACATCTTGAGCAGGTAAACCATAAATCAAATCTATGATTAATACGGCTTGATTATAACTTGCAGCTCGTTTGAGATTTTCAATAACAGTTTCTTTATCATCTTTGCGTCCCATACTTTGACGAATAGCTGTATCAAAAGATTGTACACCCACAGATATGCGATTTACACCATGTTTAAACCATACTTGCAATTTTTCATCAACTAAATCATGTACACGAGCTTCCATAGTTATTTCGCAATCATTAGCAAGTGGCAATACTTCATTCATAGTTTTTAATAATCTATCTGCATTATATGGCGATAATGTAGATGGTGTTCCTCCACCAAAAAATACAGCATTAATCACACTATCTTGTACATATTTATATTCTTTTGCCATCAATAATTGCTTGATTAATCTATCTACATACATGGTTTCGCGTTCTTCATTAGAATAATTTTGGAAAAAACCACAGTATAGACAAATTTGACTGCAAAAAGGAATGTGTATATATACTGCTTTCTTTTTACTTTTATCTCCTTTTCTTTGCATATATTCAAGCCAAATTTCTTGCTGTTTTACAGGTGGTACCATCTGTCCATTTGCCCCGGGATGAACTACTCTTTTTTTACTAAAAGTCTCCGTCAAAGGCTGACAAGATTTTTCCCCTATCATCATCTTATATTGTTCAGTTGATAGATTATCTAATATTTCTCTTATTTTGCTCATAAGTTCATTTCACCACTCATTTTTGCTTTAATCTCACTAAATACTTTCTTTGCATTAGCCAAATCTTGCTCATCAGGGTGTGTACTAGCTTTGCGATGACGTTCCAAACGCTTTTCATCTACTGCATGAAAATTTTCTTTAGAAACTTTCGTGCCAAACATTTTTTTCATTGCTTCTAATAATTTAGGATCAATCTTTCCTTGGCAGATAAATCTCCCCATAACCTCATTAGAACCATCTAACATATCTATACCATTTTGCAAACTAGTTTTTGCATGTTTTGAATCTGGTTCAGCTCCTAGCGTAGCATATACAGCCACTTTACTATTGCGAATGGATTTCAAAAATTTACTAGATTTTGCATCAGCTGTTCCTTTGTCCACCCAAAAACCCACAACAACTAAATCATAACCTGTAACATCAGGATTATCTTCTACTTTATAAATATCACAATTCGGAGCTAAAACTTCGGCAATAGCTTCTCCTACCATTTTTGTATTACCTGTCAAACTAGAATAAACTACTATTGATTTCATTTTTTATCTCCTTCTTTTCTATAAAAAATATATCTTTACTCAAATTATAGTCTAAATTTATCTTAAACACACTAAAATTTAAAACTTTTATTTTTTATCAATTAGATTATTCATTATAATTTTTTAATTGATATCTACTAATTACCAACAAGATTAATGTGATAATTATTAAATAAATCATATCTAACAAACTATACATACTAAATACTTCTGTACGCAATAAATTATTCGCTAAAGTCAATGGCAAAATTCCCACTACAATCTGCAACCAATCTGGCAAATTATACAACGGAAAAAATGTACCACAAAAGAAAGTCATCGGTGTAATTATAAAATTTATCACTGAAGATAACGCATCTGGATTTTTGATCCAAAGACCTATGGCAATCCCTAAAATACCAAAGCAAAAGGCGGATAATAAAATCCCTAAAAATCCCCAAAGGCTCAATATTGGCACATCAAAAAACACCATAGCTATGATATAGATAATACCTCCAGCTATAAAGCCACGAGTAACTCCAGCCAAAGTGATGCCCAATATAACTTGAAAAGCCGAAATCGGACTCAATAATAATGTCTGGAATGTTTTAAAATAAAATCTTCCCACACTTACTGATAATGCTGTCTGTTGAAAAGCATTCATCATGACTGTTATAGATAACATTCCCTTTGCCAAAAAAGGTAAATAATCACCATGGATATTATTCATCACAGGTCCAATACCCATGCCAAAGGCAAATAAATAGATTATCGGAAACATTACCGCTGAGAAAATATATCCTAATTTTCCCATCTTCTTTTGCAAAAGTGCCATTTCACGCATATATACTGCTAAAAAATTCAAAATCAATAAGCCTCCTTACCGATAAATCGTAAAAAAGCTTTTTCTAAAGTTATATCTTCATTTTCATCTTTTTGCATTATCTGCTTTATTTTTTCTACTTCATCTATCGCCAATAATTCGCCTTGTTTTAAAATAGCGATTTTATCACAAAGATATTCAGCTTCTTCCATATAATGAGTGGTGATAATTACACTTATCCCCATATTTTTTAGTTTTTTTATTTCTTGCCAAATATCATATCTCACATCAGGATCTAATCCCACACTTGGTTCATCTAACAATAAGATTTTAGGCTTTACTAATAAAGCTCTAGCAATCATTGCTTTTCTAGCCATACCGCCAGATAATTTCTCAATCTTTCTATCTTGCCAAGTATTCATTTCAAATTGAGATATTATTTTTTCCACTTCATATTTATAATTTTTCACCTTATACAAACGAGCATAATATAGCAAAGCTTCTTTAACGGAAAATTCTCTTTCCATATTATTATCCTGCATGACAAAACCTAGCTTAGACTTTATCTTTGCCCTTTCTTTATCAGCATCAATCCCTAAAATCTCAAGCTTACCTGAATTTGCTCTACTTAAACCAGATATTATCTTCATCATACTTGTTTTACCAGCACCATTAGGGCCTAAAAGCCCCAATATCTCGCCTTCTTCAAGTGTGAAACTTATATCTTTTAAAATAATTTTATCCTTAATTTGTTTATTTATCTTATTTAAACTTAAAACCTGCACTAATTTTTCTCCCCTTGTTTTACATCATAAGGGAAACAAACTAAATGTTTTTGTCCATTTTGCTCTAAAGACATGACTGACGTTTCTACATCATATAAATCACAAAGTATTTTTTCTGTAAATACATCTTGCACCAAACCTTCAGCAAAAATTTTGCCTTTTTTCACCGCTACTAAGCGATGACTATATCTAGCAGCATGGTTTAAATCATGCAAGACCATAATCACTGTGATTTTTCTTGTTTCATATAATTTATATACTAAATTCATCAAATCCAATTGATGTTTTACATCTAAATACGTAGTCGGTTCATCTAATAATAAAATCTCTGGGTTTTGAGCTATCGCCATTGCCAGCCATGCTCTTTGACGTTCGCCACCAGATAAAGTATCTAATCTTCGATATCGCATATGTGATGTATTTGTCTGCGTCAATGCTTCTTCGATTTTTTCTTCATCAATTTTATTTGGCGAAGAAAATAATCCTTGATGTGGCATTCTACCATAACAGACTAAATCATAAACAGTCATATCCATTGGAGCCGTTGAAGATTGTGGCAATATCGACATCTTGCGTGCTATATCACCAGGTTTCATTTTTTGAATGTCTTTTCCTTCTAATAAAACAGTCCCATGTGTAGGCTTTAATAATCTACCTAAAGATTTTAATAATGTGGATTTTCCTGAACCATTTGGCCCAATAATACTTATTATCTCCGATTTATCTACCTTGAAATTCAGTTTATCAGCAATGATTTTTTGCCCATATTGCAATGTAAGTTTATCTGCTTGTAAAATCATCTCTTTTGCATTCCCCTTTTCAATAAATAAAGGAAAAACGGTGCACCAATAAATGACATAAATACACCTACAGGCACCTCTATCGGACTAAAAGCAGTCCTTGCCACTGTATCCGCTACAATAAGTAAAATCCCACCAAAAATAGCTGAACTTGGCAATAAATAGTTAAAATCAGAACCCACTACTAAACGCATCATATGTGGCACTATAAGACCAACAAATGTGAGCATACCTGCTACACTTACAGCAGAAGCAGCTAATAAAGCCGCCAGCGTAACGAGGAAAAATCTTGTAGCTTCCACTCGTGTTCCCAAACTTTTTGCTACATCATCACCTAATTGCAAAGCGTTTAACAATTTACTACTGATACTCACACCTACTAAACCAATGATAGTATATGGCAAAATCATAGTTACATGCTTCCATGAAGCACCTGAAAAACCACCTGCCATCCAATTCACTGTACCTTGAATTTTATCGGAGAAAAATACCATCAAGCATGTCATACCGCCAGCAAAAAATGCTGAAACTGCGACACCAGCTAAAATCAATTTAAGTGGCTGAATACCATCTTCCCATGCCAGTGCAAATAAAATTAAAGTCGCTACCATCGCTCCTACAAAAGCTACAATTGGCACCATATTCGTATATTCAGGTAAAACAATCATGACTACCATGGCAGCAAGACCAGCCCCTGCTGACACTCCAATAATACCTGGATCTGCCAATGGATTTTTCAATACACCTTGTAATATACAGCCTGCAATAGCCAAATTTATACCAGCAAACATCGCTGTAAGCACTCTAGGAATGCGGATGTGATATAAAATTCTATAGCTTTCTGTATTTTGAACACCTATAAACACATTATATAAATCGCTAAATGATGTATTTGCTGTACCTATAATCATGCTGATAAATAAAATTACTACCAACAAAATCAGTCCCAAAAACATCACTAAATTGCGTTTTTTACTTCTAGGATCTTTTATCTTTTCACTTATACTAGCAATAGCCATTACCATACCTCATATTTTTTATTCTTGTAAATATAAATCATCTGCCAATATATTTATCGCTTTAGCTATATTAGTACCAGGATTTACAGCAAATAACTGATATGGTAATACATATACTCTATTATTTTTCACAGCAGATATATCTTGCCACAAAGGATTTTGCCCTAAATTTTCATCTATACTATTTTTTACTGCGTCCACATCACCATGAGTTACTACAAATATCGCCTCTGGATCTTGTGTAGCAATATATTCCATTCCTAATGGAATATAGCCACTGTCTTTTGCTACAGAATCCACATTATCTGCTATATTATTACCACCTAATCGTTTTAATAAATCTCCTGTAAATGATTTACTTGTTGCCATGCTAAAGCTATCTGTCGTTCCCCAAATTATCAAACTTCTTGGAGCTGTTTTATTTTCTGCTCTAGCAATCGCTTTTTCATAATCAGCTTCTATTTCTTTGATTTTTGCTTGAGCAATTTCTTCTTCTCCTGTTAATTCTCCATAAAAACCTAAAGTGGATATCACATCTTCATATGTGTCTAAAGATTTAATCAACACAGGAATATTTGCTTTTTCTAAAGTAAGAATTAATTGCTGATGAAAAGGTACATTTACACCAATTACTAAATCAGGTTGTAATTTCAAAATAGTTTCTACACTAGGATTGTGAATTACACCGATTTGCTCTATATTTTTTGTTCCTTCTTTGACTTCATCACTCAAAGCTTCTGAAGTAGGTTTTCCCACTATTGTATCAGTCTCTTTACCGCCAGCATAATAATATAAATCTAAATGAGAAGCATTTAATAATACTACACGTTTAGGATGTGTTGGTATTGTTACCTCTCTACCTGTGCTATCTGTAACGACTCTTGTTGAGCTGATATTATTTGTATCTTCTTCATGTGAGCGAAAGCCTAAAAACAATCCGCCAATAGCTATCAAACAAATAATTCCAAAGATTACTTTTCTCAAATAGCCACTCATATTTTCACCTCTTTATTTTTCAATCAACTTTTTATACAAATTTTATTTACATCTTTGCCAATTTTACTTATACAACTACATTTAGGACATTTTATTTCTACATATTTAACATTTCCATAAAAAAGCAATCTATTACATCGCTTACATCTATGTTCTGGTAATTTAGTTAACGTTTTCTTTTCGTCTTTTTTTTCATCATCTATAATAATATTTTCGATTTCTTCTTGTTTTAATATAACTTCTTGCATCAAAAACAGCTCTTTTCTCAATATCAATTCAAATAAAAATTAACAGGAACATTCATACTAATACTTTCGCCTAAACCATGACTAAATGGACATGCACTATATACTGCATTTAAGGCAGCCTTATCTAAATTCCCATTAACGCTAGAAACTACACCTGCACTGATTAAATTTCCATTTGCATCAATAGTTACATTAATAATTACTGTGCCTTGCTGATTTAATCTAACAGCTGCATACGGATAAGATTTATGATTTTCCACAGCTTGAGCAAATCTACTTGCTACACTATATCTATCTTCGGTAACATTTGCTCCGCCACCAGCTTTTTCATTATCGCCACCAGTCATACCTTCTGCTGTGCCACCACTTCCACTGCCACTGTTTTTATTTTCGCTACCAGAAAAATTCTCACCATCTCCCTGACCAATACCGCCACTGATTGCTTGCGTATCATTTTCTGATATTGTATTTGTCATATTATTGGAAGCTGGTAAAATTCCATCTTCTGCACTAATTTCATCTTTTTCAATCTGTTTATTTTCTACATTATTTATTTGTTTTATATCTTTATTTTCATTTACTTCATTATTTTTATTCTTAATATTTTGATTATCATTATCACTATTATGTTTAAAAATATTTTCTATATCTTTACTAAATGAATTAAATGATGATTTTTCTTGAGCTTTTGCTATCTGTTCTGGTGTGTCCGCTAGATTGACTGTAATCAATTCTTCTTTTGGTCTTTGTATCTCCTGATGAAAACCTGCTACCATAGCACCAATAGTTATGACTACTATAAAATGAAAAACAAATGATATTGAAAAAGATTTTTTCCAAATATGTTTTTTCATTGACTATTTCTCCTGAGTAGCTATGGATAATTTTGTTACACCTGCACTCTTGATTTCATCCATCACTTTGATTACTTTTCCATGTTCTACATTCTCATCAGCTCTTAAAATCACAGGAGTATCTGCTTTATCAGCTAATTGTTCCACTCGTGGTTTTATTTCTTCAATACTTACCACAGTATCACCTATACTGATTGTGCCATCTTTCATCAATGTGATAGCCACTGGCTTTGGTGCTTCTTGATGACTAGAAGATGCTACTGGCAAATTCACAGGCATAGATTTTTGATAAACCATTTGCAAAGTGCTAAATAAGAAAAACACCATCAAGAAAAATATAATATCAATCATCGGTATAATCATCAATCGTGGTGGTCTTGCCACGCGATTACTACGTATATTCATTATTATTTACCTCTTGCCTTACTAATCACTACAGTACAAACATTTTCTACATCAGTCAAAACACTATCTAAGCAATTGCTAAAATAACTATGCACAATCAAGGCTAGCACGGCTACACAAAGACCAGTAGCAGTCGCGATTAACGCCTCACCTACACCACCAGTGATTAATGCAGGATTATCACCAGCAACATCTAATACTTTAAAAGAACTAATCATCCCCACTACTGTACCTAATAAACCTAACAGCGGAGCCATTGTAACAATAGTATCTAAATAATTTAAATTTCGTTTTAAACCATTTGCTCTAACAGAAATATATTCCTCAAAACTTTCTTTCATTGACATGGGACACTCACGATATTTTAAGCCTATCGCCAATACATCACTGACAAAGCAACGATTATTAGCACATACTTTTTCTGTTTCTTGCCAATTACGCTCTTTTGCTAAAGCTAAAATTTGTTGAGCCATATCTTTATTATCGCCACAAGTCCTCTTATAATAGATAAAACGCTCAATACCAATAGCAACAACTAAAATAGAACAAGCTAAAAGTGGATACATCACCCAACCACCATGATGAAATAATTCTAATGCACTAATAATAAAATCCAATTTAAACGCACCTTTCTCTAAATAATAATCTTCGTTAAAAAGATAAAACTCCATAGAATAAATCTAAAATAAAATTTTTCTATGCTCTAAAAGATAAATACACACAAAAATTTTATTCAAAAATATATTCTATGGAGTTCTAGACTCTCTTTTAAAAATTACATAAATAATTATATTGAAAACAATTCTCATTGTCAAATATTTTATGAACAATTTTTAAATCTATTCAATTTTATTTTTTAGTACATTCTAACCATTCTTGATAAATATACTCTTTCAATCTATTAAAAGTATCACTATCTTTTTTACCTACAGCTTTTCCTTCAAATTCTGTAGCACGAATACACAAATCACCAGAACTACTTACAATTACTTCATCAGCATTGATTAATTCATCTACTGTAAAAGGTCTTTCTTCTACTTCAATATTCAACGCTTTACATGCTTTTAATAAATGCGCTCTAGCAATACCAGGTAAAATATATTCATCAGCAGGATGAGTGATGAATTTTTTATCTTTGATTATATGCACATTACTATGAGCACATTCTGTAACTATGTCACCGCGATGAAATACAGTTTCATCACAATTATTTTCCTTAGCATGTTGATAAGCTACTACACTAGGAATTAAATTTAAAGTCTTAATATTACAATGTAAAAATCTTGTATCTTCCATAGAAGTCAATTTATATTCTTTATCTTTATCTGTTATTTTTTCTGGGCAAATTGTTATCCATAAATTAGCTTTTTGCTCTTTATCATAATTATGACTTCTAAGACCATTACCACCACGAGTAGCTTGCCAATATACAAACAGTTCATCATCATCTAATTTTTGTACTAATTCATTCAATAAATCTCTTAAATACTCTTTAGTAAATCCTAAATTGATATTTAATAATCTAGCGCTATTAAAAAATCTATCCACATGTTCCTGAACCTCCCACGACTAAAGTCGCGGGGTTCTCGGTCAAGTATTCTAACGAATACAGTATCTCCGAGCTATCCCCATAGTTCCTACGGTTCTTGTATATGTTATTTAAGCTATATTTAATATTCTTAATCCTTCATTTCTAATATTTATAGCTGCATTTACATCTCTAT
>ERZ773106.321-NODE-321-length-53620-cov-6.124074_pt1 | contig 53620 bp, 52 predicted proteins | sample MGYA00580572_ERZ773106 | MGnify/ENA primary metagenome ERZ773106 (study PRJEB29015, sample SAMEA2737868) | human gut metagenome | biome: human gut; feature: human-associated habitat; material: faeces | place: China | collected 2012 ... | reverse complement strand
CTTGCATGTGTTAAGCACGCCGCCAGCGTTCGTCCTGAGCCAGGATCAAACTCTCAATAAAATGGTATCAACACAGACCTAAGTCTGAGTTAATCTTTATCGAGCTATTTGTCATAGCTTAAAACTTTTTATCCTTACGATTCAGACGTAATTGACTTAACCGTCCTCCTCGCAAGCTCTGTGCATTTCGCACAGTTTTTCATCTGGTGCTTGTCAAAGTTTCGTTGTTTAATTTACAAGGTGCACGCTCCATTCGCGGAACAGTACGTTATTATACACGCATCCCAGGAAATGTCAAGCGTATTTTTCAAAGTTTTTTCGGTCTGTCACTTCTTTCAGTTTCATCATCTAAAATCCGACCTTAGCTGTGCACAATGTCCACATTCGCTCCTCTTTCACCTTATTTTGTTAAAAAACATCATCCTCAGCGCGCTGCAAAATCTTCCAGCCGCGGCTTTGGATAAATTGGCGGCTTTTCCAAAGACTAAGTGCAGTTTATCGAGTATAAAAGGAGTTTTGATAGATGAAAGCAACCGGAATTGTCAGACGGATCGACGACCTTGGCCGCGTTGTCATTCCCAAGGAGATCCGCCGCACCATGAGAATCCGCGAGGGCGACCCGTCACAGATAACATTGGCACGGTGGGAAAGATTCTGCTTCGCCATGCTGGATCTGTCAAAAAGATGGGGGCTGGATTGTACATAGTGACGGAGGACGAGGGCAAAGCCGTGGGGATTCGGGAGGGGTGAAATGGAGGGAAATGGCTGGCGACGCGATGGAGTCGAGGCGTATAGCTTGGGGCAACTTGTGGGGTACCCCCTAAGTTACCCCACAAGTTAGGCCCTAAGTTAAACGGCTATACAAAAGCGCAGAATGATTCTCAGATGGAACCATCCTGCGCTTTGTTATTTAGTCCCGTCAAATTGCAAAATGCAATCTGCTTGTTCCTGTATACTTCTATAGATGGCTTCAAATATCTCCCTCTTTTTTGATAGTGCCGGTCTAAATTCATCAGCATACACTTTTGCAGCAGCTTCTGTTGCCAAATCAATTTCTGCATATAAAGCATCAAGTTTCGAGTCGTATCCTTGTTCAATAACTCTCTGGCATTTTACGCGTATCCTCGGAGGCAATGTCTCATGACTATCAGTCTCATAATCAAGTAGCTTTCTGGCAATTTCATAGTCAGCAGTCCTTCGTAATTTCTCGTATGCTTCAATTTTAGCCTGTGTGATTTCACATAATCTATCCCGTATTTTTTCGAGTTCAGTTACCACTTCTCGAAATTTGAGATAATCTTCCCTGCTTGTAAAAATCAGTATTTGGTCGAATGCACAGGTCGATTCTACTTGATATTTTTGGAGTCGTATAATCGAAGATTCAGGATCTGCTGATGCGTGATCCATAGTTTCAATTATCGACTGATATGGGTCGATGCGTGAAGCCGCTTCCATAAATGCCTTTTCGATTTTTGACCATTTCTCAGTTTGATTTTTAAGATAATTCTCCCGTTGAATCTGCTTCCGAGTAAAGTTGATCGTAACGACTATCGTTATAGCCGCCACCAGCGCACCCAAAACTGTTCCGTAGTAGGATAGCACATCCGCAGCGCCCCACATCGTTATGTACCCGCTGTTGGCTTTGTAGCACTCGTTGATTATGATAGGAACGCCAACGACAAATATGATTACTGCAAGCAAACCGATTTCGAACCATTTTATCCACGACTTTTTCATAGCTAAAACTCCTATTTCAATTTGTCCCACCCCTCGTCCCCGCCACGCGGATCGCGGGAATGCAGAAGTAACTGCCGTCCCTTTCTTCTGCATTCCCGCCCAAAAGGAAGTCTGTGTCACGCACCCGCACAGGCTTCCTTTTGCATTTTCAGAGCAGGCATTGCAAGCTGCCTTTTGCAGTTTGTATATGCACCTGCGAGGAAAATGAGAGATTGCAAAGGGAATATTCCTTTTGCCGCTGGGTTTCCAATAGGGGCGCGCAGCATCCCTGTTGGCACACGATTTTGCTCTGCAAAGTCTAGTGTGTTATACCTTTGCTTCCGTCTGACGCGGGAAAGGGATTGGCGGCGTACTCTGCGGTGCGGCAGAGTGTGGCAACAAACGCTTTTTCGCGGCAGTAGGACAGGCGGATTTTGTGACGGGGGGTTACGGCACAAACGCAGGATTTTTGAGAAGCAAAATCCGACTGGCCGGAAAAGGAAGCAGAGGTATATAAAGCCCCCGTCCCGCCGCAGCGTTTGCGCGCTAAAACCACCACGGCAGCTCCAGCCAGAGGTTGTCCATTGCCACGTCCTCCAGCTTCTTTGCCCTGCTCTCACTCAGATGAAAATGAATCGCTGTGCCGATCAGCGTGTGCCCAATATCGTCCGTAAAACCATGACGGTACAAAAGATACGTCTGTTCCCGCTCGGAGATTTGCCCCAAGCCTTCGTACAGCTCCCGCAAGGTTTCTCTTTCCTCGCAAACCTGTTCCGGAGATTTGGCGGCGCTGTCCGCAACAGCTTCCATGCGCAGCAGCCGCTCTTCGCCGGGAAGAACTTCATCCAGCCGGACTTTTTGAAGCCCCAGCCCATTTTCGGAATCGACCATCCGCTGCTCATATCGGGAGAAGGCGTCCCGAACCATGTCGGTCATGGCGTTTCGGATGAACGGCGCGGCATAGGTCAGGAACTTGACGCCGATGCTCTGATCGTAGGTGGAAATTGCCTTCAATAAGCCGATGCCGCCCTCCTGCTCCAGATCGTTGCTTTCGATGCTGAGATCGCTCTCCGCCAGATTGGATTTGAGGAAAATCTCACTGGCTGTTTTGCGGATGAAGCCGGAATTGTGTTCCAGAAGAAGATCGGCGGCATGGGCGTCCCCCTTCTGAGCCAGCGCGCAAAGCTGCTCATTGGTCATGCTGGTCTGGTTCATCGCTTGCCGCCGCGCCGGTCATGGAAAGGAATAGCCTTCTGACCTGCGCCGTGTCAACACCGGGCAGATGGGAAACGGAGGCCGCCACCGCGTCCGCAATTTGTTCCCTCGTGATTTTCCGGTTCAGTCTTTGACCGCCCTTTGTCAACTCCGCATAGATGCTCTTCATCGCCTGCGCCGTGAGCTGGCGCGTGGGCGGCATCTCTGCCTCGGCTTCCTTTTTCACGGCGCGGACAGCCTTCATAAAGGAGTTCTGAATGGAGCTTAATTCCGCCTGATCGATTGGCGTCCGTAGGCTTTTAACTTCATCCGCGGCCTGCGGCACTGTGCCCAGCATGGACGAAACCATCGAATAAAGCTGATTCTGCGCGGCAAATCCGGAGGTCAGCTCGTTGTCCAGATATCGGGCGATCTGGTATGTGGTATCGGCAAACTGTGGATTTTCCAGAAGGTAGCTGACGATTTTGGGGTTGACCTTCTGCGTGTAGAGATTCCGCGCCGCTTCAACCGAAAGACCCAGCTCTGAGATGTCGTAGTTTTTGCGATCCGGCTCATCCACCTCGCCCAAGAGGAAATCGGTGGACACATCAAACGCGCGGGCGATGCGGATGATATTTTCGTCACCCAGCTTGTCCGTTTTGCCGCTGATGAAGCGGCTCAGCGAGCTTTCCGAACAGCCGATTCTTGCGGCAAGCTCGGCCTGCGTAACCTTCCGTTCCTTCAACAGATCCCAAATGCGGTCACGGACGGCCGCGGGGAGAAATACCGATTCGTTGCTCATGAACATATCGCCTCCGATTCCAATAAAAATCCTGCGCCAAGCAGATATTGTAAATACAGTATAACACATACTCGGCATCAAATCTAGTACAAATGTTCTATTATGTTTTGCGAAATGACTTGAATATCCTCTCGACAAAAGCCTCCCGTGCTCTTGCATTTTTGCAAGAAAGCAGGAGGCTTTTGCTATTTGCTTGCATAAGTGCCTGATTTCGTCGGTCTAAGACCTTTTCTCCGTATATTCAGGTGACAAGGAAAAATTGTCAGAAAATCTGAAAGGAGAAAATGCCTATGAACCTATTTGATACCGTGAAGGCTGCCGTTCATCCGCGCATGGCGGCGGAACGGTACGGGCTGCCGGTCAGGCAGGGAAATATGACCTGCTGCCCGTTTCACGACGACCGCACACCCAGCATGAAGCTGAACGAGGAGTACTTCTACTGCTTCGGCTGCGGGGCAAGCGGCGATGTGATCGACCTTGCGGCAAGGCTGTTCGGCCTGAGCGGCTATGAGGCGGCGAAGAAGCTGGCGGCGGATTTCGGCATCACCGGGCAGAAGCCGTCCATTCTCGCAAAGCTACAGCGCGGCAAATCGCAGGCGGAAGCCGAGCGGCACTGCTTCCGCGTGCTGGGGGATTACCTGCGCATCTTGCAGGACTGGAAGACGAATTGTGCCCCGCAATCGCCGGAGGACGCCATCGACCCGCGCTATGCGGAGGCCTGCCATATGCTGGAGCGCATCGGGAATATGCTGGACATTCTGGCCTGCGGCACGCCGCAGGAGCGCGCCGAGGTGGTGGCCGACTTGCAGAAGGACGATCGGCTCATGCGGATGGAGGCGCGAAACCGGCAAATTAAGGAGGAAGCACATGGAACGAAATGAGCCGCCCCGCTGGATTCAGGACAAGCACTTCAACGAGGTGCTGTTCTGCGAGGACTTTCTATCGGCGCACCCGATGGTCTGCGTGGACGGCAGCTTCTTCACCGTGGAGGGCCGCGTCACGGACGAGGAGGGCATTCGCAAGCAGATCTACGAGATGCTGCGCCCGCATTTTACGAGCGGCACGGCTCGCCGCGCCACAGGTCTTCTCGAAACGCTCAGGCTGGAGGCCTACACGCCGGAGCTGCCCATTCAGGAAGACCGGATTCATGTTGCCAACGGCACGCTGTTTCTCAGCGGCGCGTTCTGCACGGAGAAGGAATTCTGCCGCAACCGCCTGCCGGTCAACTATGACCCCAGCGCGCCGCAGCCGGAGACATGGCTGCGGTTTTTGTCTGACCTTCTGGAAGCGGAGGATATCCTGACCTTGCAGGAATACCTCGGCTACTGCCTGATTCCGACAAACCGCGGACAGGTGATGATGCTGCTCAAGGGCAACGGCGGCGAGGGCAAGAGCCGCATCGGCGTGGTGATGCAGAAGCTGCTGGGCAGCAACCTGAAAAACGGCAGCATCGCCAAGGTGGAGCGCAGCCCCTTCGCCAGAGCCGATCTGGAGCACGAGCTGCTGATGGTGGATGACGACATGAAGCTGGAAGCGCTGCAATCCACCCACTATCTCAAGTCCCTCATCACCGCCGAAATGCCGATGGACTTGGAGCGCAAGGGCGAGCAGAGCTATCAGGGCAAGATGTACGTCCGGTTTCTGGCCTTTTCCAACGGCGATCTGGAATCGCTCTACGACCACTCGGACGGCTTTTACCGCCGCCAGCTCATTTTGTCGGTGAAGAAGAAGCCGCTTGATCGCGCGGACGACCCCTTTCTCGCGGACAAGCTCTGCGGCGAGATCGAGGGGATCTTCCTCTGGTGTCTCGAAGGGCTGCGCCGCCTGCAAGGGAATAACTTCCGCTTCACCGAGAGCGCGCGGACGAAGGCAAACCGTGAGGATGCGCGCCGCGAGGCCGACAATGTGCTGCTCTTCCTGCGCTCCGAGGGCTACATCCGCCTGAAGGCCGACAGCGCCATCCCGTCCGCCGCGCTGTACGGCATCTATTGTATGTGGTGCAGCGACAACGCCTATAAGCCGCGCTCCGCGCGGACGGTGAGCATGACGCTCAAAAAGCACGCCGATGAGTTCGGCTTGGAGCACGACAACCACATCCAGAACGCCCTCGGCAAGCGGGTCAACGGCTTCTGGGGCATCGAGGCGCTGGTCGCGCCGCCGGTTTTATGAGATCAGACACGAAATTCTCCATCCCATCCATCCCAAGCATCCCAACCCCCCCGGATGGATGGGATGGATGGGATAGATGTTTTTCAGTTTACCCGCAAAGGAGGATGCAATGGGAAGAGTTTATTTTAAGAAGCTGCCGCTGTTTCACTTGTACGACAGCGATCTGACCGGCACGCAGAAGCTGCTGATGACGCTGCTTCAGGTGAATCAGTTCGACATTTACGACTTGAGCTGCCTTGCGCGGATGCGCCCGGAGGACGTGACCGCCGATCTGGCAGCACTGAAACGGAAGGGGTATCTGCAAGGCAGGTGAAAACCGGAAAGATATTTGCGTAGCGGTGCAATGATTGCACGAAACCGCGCTGCTCGGAACCGTGTACCAGCTTCACGGATGCGCGTGGAGCTGCACGGTTTCCTGCGAAGTCACGCGGATTTGGAAAGTCGATACCCCTCGCTTACGAAGAAGGCATCGACCGCCGCGTTTCCAGCGGATTTCAGCAAAACAGGATATTACGCCAAACAGCGAAGCAGGTTTTCGGAAACGCAAACCCGCTTCGCTGTTTTCATCACGAAAAAACAGGAGGTTTTTATGAGCATCAGAAATGAGATCAAATCGCAGATCGTCCGCGCCGGTTTTACCATGCAGGAGATCGTTGACCGGCTGGCCGAGGAATATGACTGGAGCGACAGCGTTTCCAATTTGTCTGCCAAGTTGCAGCGGGAGAGCATCCGCTACAAAGAGGTCGTAGAGTTGGCCGACGTGCTGGACTGCGACATCGTGTGGGTGAAGCGAGGGGAACGCCGATGAAAGCACAGTACGCCATTCTCCGCTTTGCCAAGTACAAGGGGCCGGAGATCGGACATATCGAGTCTCACAACGAGCGCACCAAGGAGAAATACGCCAGCAATCCAGACGTGGACACGTCCCGCAGCCAGCTCAATTTTCATCTGGTAACGCCGCAGCGCAAGTACCGCGCCGAGGCAGAAAAGCAGATCGCGGAGGCGGGCTGCCGCACGCGGTCGGACAGCGTGCGCGTGGTGGAGGCGCTGGTGACTGCCAGCCCGGAGTTCTTTAAGGGCAAGAAAAAGGGCGAAATCAAGGCCTATTTTCAGGAGGCGCTGGGCTTTATCCGGGAACACCAAGACCCGAAAACGATCATCTCCGCCGTGGTGCATATGGACGAGAAAACGCCTCATATGCACCTTTCCTTTGTCCCGCTGACAGCGGACGGGCGGCTCAGCGCCAAGGAGATCGTCGGCAACAAGAAGAAGCTGACACAGTGGCAGGACAGGTTCTGGGAGCACATGGTCAAAAAATACCCCGATCTGGAGCGCGGCGAAAGCGCCAGCGAAACCGGACGCGACCATATCCCGCCGCGGCTATTCAAGGAGGCCGTGCACCTGAACCGAATGAAGGAGCAGATCATGGCGATTCTGAACGACACCAATCCGTTCAACAAAAAGGTCAAGCTGGACGAGCTGGAAGCGCTGCTGGGCAAGTACGTTCCCGGCGCGGAGGCTCTGCGGACGAAGCTCAGAAAGTATGACGCGGCCTACAAGGCGCTGACCGCCGAGAACGCGGCGCTCGAAAAGCAGCTGGGCGCTGCCTCCAAGGAAAGCGTCCTGAAAAAACTGGAGATCAACGAAAAGCTCCGGGAGCTGGACGAGCTGCACCGCATGGTGGACGTCCTGCCGCCGGAGATTTTGCAGGCGGCGAAGCAGGTGGCCGCGCATAAACCGCAGGAAAGATGAGGAAACTAAGGATGTTAAAGGAGGCTGGTTCTATTTGGAGATGAACGTCAGGGACGATCAGAAGCTTGTTGAAATCTGGCTGACGAATGCAGAAAAAATTGACCCCGTCCTGCGGGAGGGGCTGAAAGAGATTTACGCCAAGTATAAGACGAAGAAATACATGGTCGCCGTGTTCGAGTCCGGCAAGGGCGATCTTTATGAGAACACGCGGGACTTGCTGCTCTTCAACCGCCGCCGCAGCGCCGAAAAGGCCGTGCAGCAGGCAAAAAAGCAGCGTGCCGTGGGCATGGAGCGGTAAGCCGCGGGCGGAAGGGAGCAATCCCTTCCGCCCGTTTTCTTTTTTGCCCAACTCACTCATTCATATATGCGTACAGGTGCCAGTAGCGGGATGCTTTGAAATGTTTTATCACTGTTATGTCGAGCATATTTAAACGACTAGCATATGTATAAAAGGTAGTTCGCACAAAAATCAGATTTGAATCACAGAGAGAAATACTCCTCGGCTAATTGTTTATGTTGATCAGCTTTTGTATCACCGGATGTCTTTTCAAAGTAGTCAAGGACTGTTCGCCGTATCTTTGTACCTATTTCGCTATCAAGCGTTAATGCAGTTGAACCATACCACTTCCAGTTTTCCGAAAATCCTCTTCCCGATTCCTGATTTATTGCACTGTCATCCAGATAGATTCCAAATGGTGCTGCTTTTTTCTCGCCACGATATGCTGATATCATCGCGGGGCCTAATAGAATATTGTTTTTGTAGCCAAGATCCTTTTCAAATACCTTTGAAGCCGCATAAGGAACGTGGTGGCCATGAATCACCTCACCAAAGGCAATACTTCCTCGAATGATGAACCAATGCGAAGGGTTGCTTTCAGTAATTTGTATTTCAGCTATACCTTTAAAAATACGAACAACTATCTTTTCAATATCACTTTTTTTAGCAGCGGTTATGTATGCACCATCCATAACTGGATAAACGAAAACGTTCTGATATTTTTCGTTCCGCCATGCATCTAAAATTGCAGAATGGAGCTTAAAAATAAAGTTTGCAGCTGTAGCTGTGCTTTTCAACATATGTGTCTGAATACCCATAATGTCAACAAAAGCCACATAACGTTTGCTTGCGGGGGGTAGGAGCTTTCCATTGAAGAAAATTTGTGCCATTATACAGTTCCTCTCTCTATCTATATTTGAAATCCATAACCCTAGGCGCTTTTACTGTAATTGCCGGCTGCTTGCGATGTTTTCTTGCTACTACTACATAACCCCATATAACTTCATCAGCTCGCTGCGCTCCTTGGCGAGCTTGATGGAGCCGGAGGTGCTGCTGTCTGCGCCGGACTGTTTTTCGCTGGCATAGTGCGCGAGGCGCTGCACCCACGCGACCGGCAGCAGGTACGGGCGCTTTTTGAGGTACGGGTAGCGCCGCTCCAGATACTCCCGCTTGGGGAACACCGTCCGCAGGACGCTGCTCTTCTCCCCCGTCCGGCTGGCCTTCACGGCGTTCAGCGTGACGGTGGAGGAGCGGAGGCTCGTCAGGTCATTGGAGCCGTACACGCCGCCGCAGAGGCTGTCGTGCAGTAGCGGTTCCACGTCTAGGGAAGCATCCCACGGCGCGGGCAGGTCGAAGTCAATACCGAGATAGTCTTTGGTAATGCGAAACACCGCTGCGGCAAAGGTCGCCGCGTGGACGCTCTCGCACTGCTCGTACAGACGTTGCCAGTCAATCTCGTTGTGATACGCCCGCGCCCACAGGTCGATGTCACAGAACTGCCGCAGCCCGATGCCGCTGCGGACGAAGTGCTTGTAGGCGTGCAGAAGCAGGTACAGCAGATGCTCGTGGGGCGGCGTGGCGAGAAGGCCGTCGATCTCGACGGGGTTGAGGTCGGCAAAGAAGCGGTTCAATTCGTCATGTGCATCTTCGGCAGAATCAAATAAATGCCGATGCAGTTCGATGTAAAGGGGACTGCCGCCTTTCGTGTAGGGCACTTCGTCCGCCGATGCCAGCTCGTCCGCAGGCATATCGGTGGTCAGGCCGTTTGCGAGAAGCTGCTTATGGCAGGCCATAAACTCCGCGTCGGAAATGTAGAGGTCGTCGTCCGCGCTGATGCGGTGATCGGTCTGCGGGTAGAGGCGGCTGCAAAGCTGGCCTTTGACCACGACCGGGTGCAGTCCCGCCGCGCGGAGCCTCTGGTAGAGTCCTGCAAATTCCGATGCCCGTATGGTCTGGTGCAGCACCTGCGCGATGACCTGCTGCTTGACGGCGGCGAACAGCGCCGCGTTTTCCGCAGCAGCGGGCGTTTTGCGAGCGGCCTCGAAGACGATCGGCAGCAGCTTCTGCTGCCCCGCCAGCGTGAAAACGGCAGGCCAGTCCACGTTTTCGGCGGGCAAATCTCCACCGGAGATGGCAGCTTTGGCGATATGCAGAAATTGTCTCTCCGTGGCGGTCAGGGTCATGTTCGTGTGTCAAGCCCTTTCTTTGTGTTTTTCGATGGCGTGAGCGATGAGCAGCGACGCAGCGCCGAGAAACGCGCCCAAGGTGTTGCAGATCACGTCGTCCACCTCCGCCATGCCGAGGGCGTAGCGGTACTGGGCATACTCGATTCCCGCGCTGAGCGCGCAGCCGACGAGCGTTGTGAGGATGATTCTACTCCAGCGGTGCCACTTTCGCGGCAGGGCGTTGGAAAGCGTCAGCCCCAGCGGGAAGAAGAGGAAGACGTTCATCAGCATCTCGCGGTAAATCTCCGGCTGTATCCGCGCGGCGGTCAGGGAGGCAAAGGGGGCGAGGATCAGACCGGTGCCGCCTTCGGCGCGGCTGAATAAGGTTGCGTAGAAGATGGCGGCGGTCGTTAGGATCACCAGCACAAGGTTTCCCCACCGCCAGCGTCTCGCCCCCACGCGGGCAGGCAGCGCGCCCCAAGCGGCAGGCGCCAGTGCCATAAAGGTGATAATGCCAATGAATGAACGGGTGTAGATGTAGTGAAGCATGTTAATCATGTGTTTGGGAGCGCCTTTTGAGTTTGCCCCGTGCTTGTTTGAGATACGGAACAACCAGCGTTTTCGCATAACGGTAGGTTTCTCTATCAAACATCGAAGCCACTACAAAGAACAGCGGTATTACAACAACGCTGGTGATGGCCGCCCACAGAATAATGCGGGGGTAGGTATCCAGTGCAATGTGGGCAAACAGCGGTTTGGACAGCACTGTTACCGCAATGAACAGCGCCAGATTGACCAGCCAGCGGCGATAGGTCTTCCACGGGCTGCGGTGCAGGATTTTTTTATTGGCATAGATAATCATGGCATTTGCTCTGAAAAGCAGTGCAGCAATCGTACCGATCAAGACACCATAGACTCCCCAGACAAGGACTCCTATCAGGGAAACGATAATATTAATTGCCATTTCAACCCAAGCATGCCATTGCGTTTGTCTGAAATGTCCTGCTACATGAATTGCTTTTGCGGAGGACAGCCTGCTGTTTTCTAATAGTGCAATCGCGACAAACAGCACGGATAGTGCGCGGTCAATATAATTTATGTCTGTAATTCCAGCTGTGTATATTTTTAAAAAAGGCAAAATGTATGTGTACGCTATAAAGAATAGCGAAAACGATAGTGAAATATATACCAACTCAAAGCTGTCCTGTAGCTTCCCGTATTTTTTCTGGTTGATTCCCTGCTCCTGCCCAAGCACAAAAGTAATGCTTCCAGCAAGGTTTGAAAGAAGGGTTCCAACCATACCAAAAAGCAGTGCATACATGGAATACACGCTTACTACGCTTAGACCGCAAAAAATGGATAGTGTAACGGCATCGGTACTACTAAAAATCGTTCCAGAAAGTTGATGCGCCAGCACCGAATTTCTCTGAGAAAGCTTATCGTAAGCAGGAGCAGCCGTCAAATCTATCCACGCATAGTTCTTTCTTATATAGAAATCAATGTATATCATTTGAACTAAGCTAAGCGTTAAATACAGAGATTGAACAGCTATGACTCCAAAGCCAAGCAGCAACAGCAGAATTTTCCCGACGCTCGTAAGAATGCCGATAACCGTTGCGAGATTTGTAATGATGTACGTTCTGCCTTCTGCTTGCAATAGTATTTTGTACTTCCCCTGAAAATAGTAGTTTACTACTCCGGGCAAACCACTGATGAGAACTACTATAGTTATCGTTCCATATGGGAGAGAGGATTTTATAATAACCGGATAGATTGCGGAAAGAATGATAACCGTCAGGAGATATGCAATGCCCGTACGCTTATAATATAAGTTTGTTGCAGACATGATAGCATTGACTGAGGCTTCATCATGTTCTGCAACAGGTTTGTATAGTGCCTGTAACGAAGCTAAGCCAACGCCTGCTTCTAAAAGGCTGGCATATCCCAATACCTGAGTTATCGAACTGAGTAGGCCGTTATTTTCCGAACCCAAATTGACGAGCACAAGGCGCGGTATTACAACACCAAGAACAATTGTAATTACCTGTCCTAGAACACTTGTTAAAATGTTGTACGCACTCTTCTGTGCATTTGAAATACCCATCATCTACACCAAACTCCGCAGCAGCGGAACCTTCGACAATATCCAAGATGCAAGAAAAGAAACTGCAAAAATTCCAACGGACGACATGACTATTGCCACCACGGGTTGGCAATAGTCGGGCCTTATCTTCAAAATATGATAGAGCAAGGAAACAAAAAACACATGCGTTAAGTAAACGCCGAACACATGCTGCCCTAAAAAAGTCAGCAACCGTGAAACATTATCTGAAACGTGAAGTCTCTGCGCCGAGGTAAATACCGCCACAGCAATCGAGCACGTGAAAACTCCTAGCGGCAGTTCGAAGGCCGATGATTCCACCTTGCAGATGGCAAAAAGGCTCCATTTCCCGCCAACAATCGCACATACAGACAAAACGGCCAAGATATAGCACACCTTTTTCAGTTTCCCTTTAAGTGGGTTCAGCATTAAATAATACCCAAGCAAAAAATAGCCTCCGTAGCCCGCTACCACAAACGGAGAATACGGCAAAAGGTTAACTCCAAGTCCAACATCTTCGCCCAAAGTGTTTATTTGCCCTATCAATAGTGAAAATATACCCCATACGACCAACGCATATTCTAGTTGCCGCTTTGAACCATGACAGGTGATCAACCGGAAGAGAGGCACAGCGATATAAAGCATGACCAGCGTATACAAAAACCACAGGTGATAGCCAGTATTCCCGGTAACGATTCCATACACGGCGACCGGAACGCTTTTAGCAGAAAGCGTTCCATAAATGTATTGGTCCAGTAACGAGTAAAAAAATCCCCATACGATGATGCAAACAACGATATGGAATATGCTTTTCTTATAGAGTTTCTTTAGTGTTATTTCCCTACTTGGTTCAAGGAACAACGCACCGCTGACCATAAAGAATACCGGAACAGCCCAACGTGAAACACTGTTAAGTAGCTAGTTAACATTCCAAGTGGGAGTGGCAGTCTCGCAAAGACGAAGTCCAACACTTGTGACGTGAATGACAATCACAAAAAAGATTGACACAATGCGAAGAATATCGAAATACCCGACCCGTTTATCGTTCATATTATTCCCCCAGCAACTCATAGAACTTTTCAATTTCTTCCACATTGCCCTTCTTTTCCTGAATCTGATAACCTTTAATATGCTGATACAGCTCTTGATCCGTTGCCAGACGGATGATCCCATCCGCAACGGCCTCTGCGTTCATTTCGACCACAAGGCCGTTTTCGCCGTTGATCATCTGCGCGTATACCACATCAAAGTTCGTAGTCACACAAGGAACATTCAGCATACGGGCTTCCGCAAGGGTCAGGCAATAACCTTCAAATTTAGAGGTCTGGACATAGATATCTGCCGCTTTCATATAGGGATAGGGGTTTGCCTTCGCGCCCAACAGCGTAAAGCAATCTCGGATACCATACTGTGCAATATCCTTTTCAATCGGCGTACTGTTCCCGCCGCCAACCACATACCAGTGAAATCTAACACCGTGTTCCTTCAGCAGCCATGCGGCTTTTGCGGCAATATCATAGCCCTTCTGCGGTACAAGGCGCCCCACCGTGACCAGCGTCAAACCATCTTCGCTTGGCAATGAGATCGGTTGCTGCGCCATACTCGTAATTGTCTTGGGATTATTGATATCCAGAATCGTTACCGCCTTTTTGCTGTACCGGGGAAAGACTTTATCGAAAATCGAACGTAATTCTTCTGACACACAAACGATACTGTCATATTCTTTGTAATACGGCTCGTCAAACTCTGCTTGGTGGCCCGCGGCTTCATAATTTACATTGACCCACGCAAACTTCTTCTGGGCCCGAACCTTTTCCGCCACAAAGTGGGTTGGCGTTCCCTGACCCCATGCAATCGCCACATCATACCGTTCCGGCAGCGGGTCATACGCCGCAGCAGAATATTTCCAGTAGGCTTGCGCGTCATGCAGCGGGCTGCCCTTTTTCGCATTGGAGCGCAAGAAAAGGCTTGTGCGCACTCTGGCAGCAATGCGGCGAAGGTCAAAGGAGAGCATCTGTTTTGCCATACTCTGACTGCAAAAAGCCGTATAGTCCAATTCTTTTCGAATGTGAACCTCAGGCGGCAACAACTCTTCAAACATGCCTCCGCGGCGAAACATTTGCAGTGTCACGTCATATTTGTCATAGTCAAGCAACGACAGAAGTGACAGCAGGCTTTTTTCCGCCCCCCCGCACCCCAAAGAATTGATTACAAATAAAATACTTTTTCTCATTTCTCCCCATCCCTCAGCACTTTGTCTATATACGCCTTTGCGTGGTCGATCTCATTTTTCAGGCAACGGTACACGGCTGTCCAATCCGTACCAACCGGGATCTCCGTCTCTGTTGTTACCATGTGGTCAGATAGCCCCAGCATGGCGGTAAAGTCGCGCATCCGCGTGTTGATTTTCTCCCTGCGCTCCACGACGGCGAATTCCTTCTCAAATATCACCGAGAACGCCGTTGCATGGAAGGAGTTGGAAAGCACAAAAGCCGCGTGCTGCATGAGGCCCAAAAACGCCTCCGGGCCACAGAGTGGGAAGCAGCGTTCGGCGTATGGAAGCTTGAAGACCGAGTAGATATGCAAGCCTCGTTCCGCCGCAATTCTCTCCGCCAGCTTGCGGACAGCAGGGCTATTATCAAAGTCATATACCAGCAGATATGGTTTCTCGCAGCGCTCCGGCTTCTCAGCCATCGCCTCCCACTGTGCCCGGTCAAGCAGGAATACCGGATCAAGGACGGTTACAGCGTTTGTAATCCCCAGCGTCTTTAGTACAGAAAGGCCGGATGTCTCACGCACAGCAATATGGTCGAAGCGGCTGAGATACTGCGCCGTCACCTCCCGCAACTCCTGCGGGAACTCGTCCACCGCAAAGCTGGCCGCGTAGGAGGCGCGGACTCCCTGCTGCACGAAGTCCAGATAGAAGGCGGGGTCTTTCCCGTTGGGAAACAGCGGATTCCAGATCTGGTCGCTCCCAGCGAAAAAAGCATCCGCCTCGGGGGGATCGGCCTTTAGCTCTTCATTAGAGACATACCGTCTGGTCAAATCAAGGTGCTTGGCTGTAAAGCTGTCAAACGCCTTCTTTCTCGGCAACGCGCGAAGCCGCCCCGGCAGCTTTGCCAAAAGATACGCCTCGCGGACAAATGGCTTATCATATTTGGGATTGCCGACAACATCCAGCCGGTAATGCTTCGAGAGGTAATCCGGTTTATAGTCGATGATCTTCACGTCATGCCCCAGCGACTTCAAATAGGTTTGCAGGGCGTAAGCCTGTAAGGATGCGCCGACGTTATAGACATCGTGGCAGGTGATCGTACAAATTTTCATGACTTGACCCTTTTCGTAATCCTCCGCCATATTCGTCCAACTTTCGCTCTGATCTGCGTTCTTTTCGGCAGCCAACTCATGGAATACCAGTGGATCGAGTAGGTATTCTCCGTTTTTGTCAGCTTGCCCGTTACGCTGTCCAGCGGGTTGAAGTAGTCCTCCGGATAAACATGAATCCCCGCAACCAGCTGCTCCTGCCCGCTGCGCGCAAGGCCAAAGCTCTCCATCACATCCGTATTGAGATGCGGGCAGCCTACGGCGTTCAGACTTCCGTCCGCGTTGGCGAAGTGCAGCTTTTTATATTCTTCGATCATCGCCTGCACGACAGGCTGATGCGGAACAGCTGCCATCACCTGTCCGCTGTTGACAAATTGATCGTTCTCAAAGCCAATGAATCCCTCGTCATCCAGCAGCGGTGAAATGTCCCGCAGCACCTCCACGTCGGTGTCGAAATACACGCCGCCGTACTGCTCCAGCACGGCAAGACGCATGACATCGGACACGAAAGCATACTTCTTCGCGGCGTATGCCTCCGCCATGAAAGGCATGGCGAGATAATCGCAGTTGTCCTCGTTCCACTCGCGGATCTCAAAATCCGGGCAGAACTTCTTCCAGCTGGCGATACACTTTTTGGCAAGCTCCGGCTTTTCGCCGCGGCCAAACCAGCAGTAGTGGATGATCTTTGGGATCATGGGTCAATCCTCCATCAGCGCGTAGATCTTCTCGACCTCCGCGCTGTTCGTATAATCTCTCTTTGCACAGTTCTCCGACAGCTGCTGCATCTGGGCAGGGTCGCGCAGCAGCGCGGCAATTCCGGCAGCACAGCCCGCGTTATCCATGGGGACGATCACGCCATCCACGCCGTCCTCCAGCTGACTGCCGGAGGTAGCGTAGTCCGTGATGACGACAGGCTTTCCAAGAAGCTGCGCCTCCCGCACGGTGACGGCCTTGCCCTCGTAGCGGGAGGGCTGCACATACAAGTCACAGGCGCGCATATAGGGGTAAGGGTTGTCCTTCTTGCCGAGGATGATGACGCGATCCTCCATCCCGGCCTCGTCGATCTTCTGACGGATCAGCGGCTCATCGCCGCCATAGCCGATGAGATACCACGTTACATCAAGGCCGTCCGCAACCAGACGGTGGCAGATATCCGGCACATTGTCGAAGTTCTTCGCCTCGCAGAAGCGGCCGACGGAGAGGAGGGAAATACCTTTTTGCGGCATTTCGCCAGAGACGTGAAACGCCTCGGCGTTCTTTTTTACGAAATCTGCGGGCAAAATATTTTCAATAACGATAACGCGGGATGCAAGTTGTGGAAAAACAGAAGAAAACGACTCTTTGCATGCCTCGCTTACAGCGACAATCATGTTCAATCGGCTATACTGCGACAATAAGTACGTAAAATCAGCCTTTTCAGCGGAATAGTCTGTGTGAATCCACCCAATTTTAATTGATGCATCGACTCGTTCATGCAGGAAATCAAAGGGGAGAAAAAAGCTCATAGCAACATCGTAATGCTCTGCCAACGGCTTTGTACAATGTCGCATAACCTGGGCCCACGTTCGATCATTGTTGACATCGTGAAAAATTGAATACACAGCATCTCTTAATCGTAAAACAGCAGAATAAACACATTTATGCTTAATTTTATCGACAAATGATTCACGCAGATGGGCCAGTTCTTGGCATTCCGGAAGGACATTCACATGAGGGTCTATCATAGGAAAGAGTGTGCCGTGGTGGCCGTACAAGAATAAATCAACATCGTAGTAATCGTAATCTACGCTCGACAGCAGACCAATTAAGCTACGCTCCACACCGCCTAACTCCAATGCGCCCGGCATGACAATCAAAATTTTCTTCTTCATGGTTTATCTCTTCGTTGACTCAGTAACGTATAGGCGGTAATTGCAGATACTCGTCAGAATGTATGTATTTAATGCCAGCCTTTATCCCACGCATAACCGCGTTGAAAATCGGCCAATACCCTCGCGTGAGAACAGCTTTCAACAGTCGGTAGGCAAACGAACTAACCATCCAATAGCCAATACAAAAGGAATTAACCACTTTCATGAACTTCAGCGGCTCATCATCTTGAATGAATCTATGCCAAAACACAATTTGGAAAAAACCCGTGCAATAGGGAGGCGTTGTATTAACTATTTCCGTAGATGCTGTTGACGTTTTTGCATCATTATGTTCATATAGCGCTGTTGATACAATGCAAGCCCGATATCCACGCTTGACCAACTTGTACGCCATAACGCGGTCATCGCCAAATGCGTACTGATTTTTTTCAAGCCACGGTATTTCATCCTCCATATTCAGGTTGCGCATAACCTGCGTGCGGATAAAAAAGCACGTCCAAGCAAACGACTCTGTCGGATAATACCTTTCTTCGCTTGTGTCAAACGTGTGATAAGACCATCCGCCGCTTCTAAGAATTTTTACATACATATCCCGATGAAATAGAGATACGCTTACTGATGCGGTAAGTATCCCGGCAATAGTCCCTGCCTTACTCGCTGGAAAAAAGGAAAACAATGGGCCCGTCGAGCAATCGTACTTCTTCTCCTGCAATGGCTTGGCTAATTTGAGTATAAAATCAGGCTCAAAAGAAATATCATCGTCTAAAAAAAGAGTATACTCAGACTTGATATATTTTAAGGCCGCCAACCGCTGCCCAACCATACTCTTGCGGCAATGGACAAATACCTCATACCCAAGTTGCTCTTTCGGCTTAGAATAGCCTTCTGGTAAAACTACAACAACCTTTTCTGGCTGAACTGTAGAGTTCCTTATACTGTCAAGCAGTTTCTGGTACTTTGCGCCAGCCCGTCCTAATGTTCGGATTGCAATTGAATAGCTTATCACTGCATATTTCACCACTTTCGGTCTGTTTTTTTGTGGAACTTCATATACAACCATTCCGGCATGAGAACTTTTATAAAATTACACTTTTCTCCTGATATAACCCGTCAACACCCAACCCGCCGGGGTGCAGAGCACCGTCAGCAGCTTGCGTGGGGATTCCTTGATATAGTTCCGATTTCCCGCAATCTGGCTGCTGGAGCAGTAGTGGATGATATTCTTGAGCCGATACTGCCAAGTTAATCCCGGCACATCCATGATTACTCGCCGGAGTTCAGCAAAACTGCGGGGACTATTGACATACTGCTTCCAGATATTCGCCGTCATACCGTCAGGCTGATATTCCACCAAGCAAAAGCACTGGTTGACAGGATGAAACCTATACTGTTTGGACAGCTTCATGATTAAATAGTGCGGATTAAAGTTTTTCTCACCAGCAAACACAGGCATCGGAGCCACGGTGCGCAACAAGTCATTGCGCACAACATATTTTTTATCTCCCATACCCGGAACACAAAGCAGGGATGCCGCGTTGATTAGTTCGCTGTCTGGCAACTCTTTACCGATCAGGTTCCCGTTCTGATCAACATCCAAGCCAACCAGCCCTGCCGCGCCACTGTCCTTTACCTTTTGCCATTCAGCAAGGATTCGTTCTATTGCATCTTCTGGCATAGAATCATCAGAGTCGATACAGACTGACAGTTCCGTTTCCATATTGGCAATGGCGGCATTGTATCCTGTGTGTAGGCCGCCATTTTCTTTATAGATATAGCGAATGGAATACCCATTTTCACGTTTCTGCCAATCTGTTACGAGTTCTTTTGTCTGGTCTGTTGATCCGTCGTCGATAATCAGCCACTCGAAGTCCTTGCAGCTTTGACGATTCAGGCTTTCAAAGCACTTAGGTAAGATATAGGCTCGGTTATAGGTCGGAGTAAAAACAGTTATTTTCGGCATTGTCACATTCGAGCTCCTTATTTGATGAAGGCAATCTTTCCGTCTGTTGCGGCAAGGATTTCCTTCTTCTTGCTTTCGTCAAGGCCATAGCCCATACGGTACTCATCACCAAATGTGTTTGCTTCGTTCATTTGAGATTGAAATCGTGCGGCATATTCGTCTACACCGCATATTTCCTTGGCCGGAATACCGGCAACAACTGTTTTTGCAGGTACGTCGTGCGTAACAATGCTGCCCGCACCAATCACAGCATAGTCACCGATGGTAACACCGGGCAGAATCGTTGTATTGGCTCCAATAAAGACGTGGTTGCCAATATGTACCTGCCCAATTTTGGTGTATCCAAGGTTTTTCTTTGTGCTGGCATCATGTGCCATAACCGTCACGCGGATACTCATCGTTACATCATCGCCAATTGTAATCAAAAAGCAATGTGTCGGGTCAAGAAAACAGCCCTGCTGGCGATTGAAGTCCTTCCCCACCTTCATCCCGCGCTTTATCAGCACTTCAGTGGGGATCTCGCGGTTAAGAAGCATAATAATATTTCTGAAGACACTCATTTATTCGCCTCCAAATAAAACTCCTGTAGTTTTACTGCTTCTGTAGTGATATCAAAGCCGTGCGCGGCGATTTCTGCTCGACGGTCGGTGCGGGGGATGGCTCGCTTCGCAAGGATCTTCTCCGCCCATGTCTCCCGACTTGCGGACAAAGGCATGACATCCACCAAACCCTCAGTCAAAATGCACTCGGGAGGAACCTTGTCGGAAATAATGCACGGCAGCCCCGCCGCTTGCGCCTCGACCATGGTGACCGGCAAGCCTTCATACAGCGACGGAAAAACAAATATATCCATCGCTTGCATTAAGTCTGCAACGTCGCTGCGAACACCCAAGAAGTGAACGTGCTCTGCTATGCCAAGCTTCTGTGCCTTCTCCCGTATTTGAGCCATTCCCTCGCCGCCACCGACCAGAAGAAGAACTGCGTTCGATTCTTTTTTCAGCAAGGCGGCAAAGATATCCAAAAGAAAGGGATGATTCTTTTGTGGGTTAAAGCGACCGACATGGCCAATGACCAGCTCGTCCGCAAGGCCAAGCTGTCGCCGCAACTCGACGCGCTTGTTCGTATCATAGGTGTATGCAGTAGTGTCAATTGCGTTGTTGATAATCTGATACGATGCGCCGCCGAACATCCAGTCCCCAGCATCCTTGCCGCAGGCAAAAAGGTGTGTGGCACAACGGGGGATGCTGCGCCGACACCAGAGCTTGATGGGATATTTTAGATTCCTGTCTTGATTTGCGTTGTGGCTGTGGGCAATTCGTACCGGGATATTGTGCTGCTGCGCAGCCTTTAAGATCACGGAGCTCAGGCAATCCTGATGAACATGGACTATTCTGTATTCTGGGTGTTCATCAAAGAAGCGATTCAGTGCAGTGAGATACGCCTTGCTCCATGGCACAAGGCGCGGCAAACGGTAGATTTTTCCGCCCATCGCCTCAATTTCATCGTCGTATGCTGCACGTTCCTGACGATGTACCAGAAAATCGAACTGAATCTTCTCCCTGTCGATATAGCGGTAGTAATTCATGAGCATGGACTCTAAGCCGCCACGCTCCATGTGGGTAACGACTTGTAAAACGCGAAGCTGATTCATAGTCTATCTCCCAATCTGAGCAAAATACTCCGCCAAGCTTAACCGCGCAAAGTAGTGGTCAAACGGCTGGTTGATCGCGTTTGCATAGTAAAAATATGCAGCATAGCCCAGCACCATCAAAATGGTCAGCACTTTACCGTCTCTGCCACCTATTTTCTTCAGCATCCACGGAAGTGACAGCGACTGGAAAATCAAGAAATAATTTGCCAATCTTGCAAAATAATTTGCCGTTCCGAACAGCCCGTCAAACATAATCGCGCCGTTGAGCATGGTCAAATTCATTGCGAGATTTTCCGCCTCGGAGCTGTCTGCAAACAGCTTTTTCCGGTAGAGGAACGACAAAACCATCGGCACATTGCAGACGAGCACACGGAACATATTGACACCGTCTCCCGTGAAGGAGGAAACCGTGTATTCCTCACCCAGCAGCGTCGTGATGTTGACCACCGTGCCGAGCAGCGGGCGCAGCAGAAAGCCCGCTGCAATGAAGGCTGTCAGCATCCAATAGGTTATTTTCGTCCACGGCTTAAATGCCATGAACGGCACCGCCAAATACATCAGGGAATAGGGATGGATCAGCGTTGCGATCAGTATCCCAACAGCAAATAAAAGCCACTTCTTTTTAAGTGCAAACATCGTCGCAATGACCGATATCCCGACCGCCGCCGCCTGTTTGATACCCGCAAAAGCAAAGGTATAACAACCGGTGACAAACAGTAAAAAAATCGTCAGCGGATAATTTACAGAGTACTTATGTACAAAAATGAAATAACAGCCGACGGTCAGAAATGCCCAGAACATCAGAAAGTTCTGCGTAGATACGCCGTGCATCTTCAAGCGATAGTTCACCCAGTTGAACAGCGGGTTAGAACCGATGCTCTTGTCGGAGGCTTCCCATAATTTTTCCGTCAGGAGCTTATAGGAATATCGATATGTGACAGTGTCATTGCAACGTGTCCTCAGTCCGGCAAAACCGGCGAGCAGGATGATGATTACCACAGTGCAGACGATCAGCCGCTGGCGCCGATTATGCTTTACCGGTCCAAACGCCACATGATCGGCGCACCATGCTAAGGCAATCGTTATGAGCATAAGGATGACTAAATCGCGCATGTCAAATCTCCAAGTGTTTGATGGTTTCCGTCACAACAGCGGTTTTGCTGAACTGCTGCTCCATGCGCTCCCGGCCTCGGCAGCCCATTTCGGAGCGTTGCTCCACGGACAGCTCCATGACCCGCTGCATAGCCCCATACAGCGCGTTCGCGTCCTTCGCAGGGCACAGATACCCGCTGTTGCCGTCCTCCACCGCCTCGCGGCAGCCGGGGATATCACTAGTAATAAGTGGCCGTCCGGAGGCGGCGGCTTCCAACAGAACATTGGACATGCCCTCGTGGTACGAAGGCAGTACGATACAGTTCGCCATTGCGTAAAATGGCTTCATATCCGACTGATAGCCGTGGTACTTGACCACACCGGCCTTTTCCAGTTCATCCATGAGGGGCTTATATCCCTCTTCAAACGAGCCGACGATGTGGAACTCCACGCCGTCGCCATATTCCTGCTTCATCCGCTTTGCGGCGGCAAACAGCTCGTCCACACCCTTTTCGCGCATGACGCGGCCTACAAAGAGGAAGCGCACCGCCCCCTCCTGTGGGTAGGACTGATAAGGATAATCTTCTAAATTGACGCCTGCACCGCTCAGCACCACGTCGCGTCCCTGCGGCACAACGCCGGTGGCAGCGAGGGTGTCCCGATTCCCGGCATTCTCAAAAAAAACGACCCTCGCGCCCTTCAACGCCGGTTTGTAGAGCGCCAGCACAAACTTCCTGAGCCAGCCGCCGTTTTCGATGGCGCTGCCAAGTCCCGTAATGTTCACGGCATAGGGGATGTGCGCCATCCGGCAGGCAAGTCCGCCATAGATGTTGGGCTTGATGGTATAGGTCAGAACAAGGTCGGGCTTGACTTCTTTCAGAATCGCCCGGTATTGGTAAAAGAGCTTACTGTCATGTATAGGGTTCATACCGCGGCGCTCAATGGGCGTGTCGATAAAACGGCAGCCAAGCTGCACAAGCTCCGAAACGAAACCTCCGTCCGGCAAAGAGATATATACCTCGTGTCCTGCACCCAAAAGCGCTGCAAGCAAGTCCTTTCGAAAGCGATACAGGCCAACATCGTTGTTGGCAAGCACCAGAATCCGCTTATTTGATTTTTCTCGCAGGGATTCCGACATAGGTTCCACTCTCCTTGATATCATGAATCACCACTGCACCTGCGCCAATAGTAGTGTCCGGTTCTATTTTTAACCCCTGAATTACTTTCGTACCGGTTCCCAAGAGGCTCCTCCGGCCTATAACCACTTTTCCTGAAACACTTACTCCAGGATGAAGCGTGCTATAATTTCCCAGCACTGAATCATGGCCTATTGTTGAGTTCAAATTCACAATACAGCCATCACCTACTTGCACATTGACTGTCAAAATAGTTCCTGCACAACAAATGCTGCCCGCCCCAATTCGGCTTCCCTTCCCGCAAATTACAGTTGGATCTATCAGGGTGGCAGGTTCAAGACAATAGTTATTCTTCAATCTGTTGTATATCGCCTCTCGCGCTTTACTATTTCCAATTGCACATACCACATATGATGGTTTGTCGTATCGAAGTAGCCAGTTGATGTTCCCCAATACGCAACATCCGTCAATTTCTGGAAGGCCCTCCGCATCATCCACAAAGCCTAAAACTTTCCACGTTGGTTGGCTTTGGTTGATTCTTTCTACAAGCCAAACGACTTCCCTTCCAAAGCCGCCAGCACCAACTATAATTAAATCTTTCATATCACAATAACCTTCTCACTCATGAACCGCAGCCTCCGTTCCCGTAAATGCTTCCATCGTTGCGCTGCCCTCAGCGCTGATCCCTTCGCGGGCGAAGACACAGCGGACGGTCATGAAGATGATCTTCACATCCAGCGCAAAACTAACATGGTCTACATAGTCCACATCGTAGGCAAACCGTTCCTCCCACGACGCAAGGTTTCGCCCGTGCACCTGTGCCCAGCCGGTGAGCCCGGGGCGAACGTCATGGCGGTGATGCTGCTCTTCGCTGTAAAGCGGCAGATACTTCACCAGCAGCGGTCTTGGCCCCACAATGCTCATCTTGCCGCGGAAGATGTCCCACAACTCCGGCAGCTCATCGATGCTCAGAGAGCGCAGCTTCTTTCCAAAGCCCGTCAGCCGCTCCTTGTCCGGCAGCAGCGCGCCGGTTTCATCCCGCGCGTCACTCATGCTGCGGAACTTGTGAAGCCTGAAGATCTTCTCATCCTTTCCCGGACGCTCCTGACAGAAGATCACGGGGCTTCCCAGCTTCACGCGCACAAGAATTGCCGTCACCAGCAACAGCGGCGACAATACGATCAGCGCCAGCCCAGACAGTATAATGTCCAGCAGGCGCTTGACGTATTTTTCATAAAACCCAGCCTTATGCTGCATCAGAACATCCCCCGGATGGTATCGCACACGCGGTCCACATCGTCCATGCTCATCTTCGTGTCGCTGGGCAGGCATACGCCGCGCGCAAAGAGATCGTCGCCCACCGGCGCATCGCTGACGCTGACAAAGGGGCAGTTTGCGAAAACCGGCTGTAAATGCATGGGCTTCCAGAGGTAGCGCCCCTCGATGCCAGCCTCGTTCAGCTTTGCCAGCATTTCACCGGGCGTCACGCCGCAGCCCTCGTCCAGCAGGGCAACGGACAGCCAGCGGTTCGATTCCGCGCAGGAGAGTTTGGGCTGCATGGAGAGCGGCAAATCGCGGAGCTGTTCGCAGTAGCGTGCAAAGATGGCCCGCTTCTGCTCCACGCGCAGCGGCAGCACCTTCATCTGTCCGCGCCCAATGCCCGCGCAGATGTTGCTCATGCGGTAGTTGTAGCCGATTTCCTCGTGCTGGTACCACGGCGCGTTCTCGCGCGCCTGCGTGGAGAGCTTCAATGCGTGCTTCGCCTCATCCTCCGTCCGGCACAGCAGCATCCCGCCGCCAGAGGTGGTGATGATCTTATTGCCATTGAAGGAAAGAGCGCCGAAGTCACCAAAGGTGCCGCACTTCTGCCCATTGTATGTAGAACCCAACGCCTCTGCGGCATCCTCGATCAGAGGAACATTGTGCTCGCGGCAGATGGCGGTAATTTCGTCCAGCTTCGCGGGGTTGCCGTACAGGTGAACGACGACCACCGCCTTGGGCGTGCTGTGCAGCGCAAAGGCACGGCGCAGAGCGGCAGGGTCCATATTCCACGTCTCCCGCTCAGAGTCGATAAACACCGGCTTCGCGCCGCAGTAAGCCACGGGGTTGGCCGACGCGGAGAAGGTCAGACTCTGGCAAAAGACCGTGTCCCCCGCCTTCACGCCCGCGAGGATCATGGCAAGATGCAGCGCCGCCGTACCGGCAGAGAGGGCGACAGGATAGCCCTTACCCATAAATTCGCCCATGGCCTTTTCAAATTCGTTGACGTTTTCACCCAGCGGCGCGATCCAGTTCTTCTGAAACGCGTCGTGGATGTATTCCAGTTCATAGCCCTCGTCCGACATATGAGGGCTGGCCAGCAAAAGCCGTTTATCCATGTTCTTCTCCTATGTTTTCGTCCACCGGATGTCAAAATTTGCTTCGGTCGGGCGTATTCGCTGCGTTTAAAAGCGCGACAAAGCCGCGTCATTCCTTTTTGCCGCTGTGACGTGCAGAAATGCGCAAGTTCATCGATCCATGTATATTGCCGTCTCCCACCCGAAAAACGTTGGGATTACACCATTTTTATTGCTTAATTATACTACATATGGATAAAAAGCGCAATGCCTAACATAAGCGAAAAAGCGGAGTGGTTTTCCTTGTCAGATCATTTTCCGGTTGCACACGCTCAATCCATGTGGTACAATGTTATTCAATAAGATAAACGCAAAGTCTATTGCAAATGGTAACATAGCAAAGAAAGTATGACTTGCGCAGAACGGGGGGATCAGATGAAAGCACCGGACAATAGCGCGATTCAGCTTTTCGAGGATCAGAAGATTCGCGTGGCGTGGGATGCGGAACGGGAGGAATGGTACTTCTCCATTGTTGATGTGGTCGGCGGTTTGACAGACAGCCCTGACTACAACACCGGGCGAAAGTATTGGAACAAGCTGAAACAGCGTCTGAAAGAAGAAGGCAGTGAACTGGTGACAAACTGTCACCAGTTGAAAATGCGGCACGGTTGCCGGACTGGGCAGAGCACGCCGAGAAGACTGCAAATGGAAAATGAATCTAAGCTCAGCTACCGAGAAATTCTCGGAAACTGCCGTCCACGGGCGGCATACATCTCCGACTTCGACCGGGAGATGCCAAAATACTTAAAGGGCGGTGAGCCAAATTGATCGAACGCTTTGACATCGCGGGCTATGCCCGCATTTCCGTGGATGATGAGCAGGAGCAGAAGAACATCTCCATCGAGAACCAGAAGGCCATCATCGAGGACTATGTGAAAACCCACTTCCCCGGCAGCACGCTGACGTTTTTTGAAGACCGCGACCGCTCCGGCTACACCTTTGAGCAGCGCGAGGGCTATCAGGAGATGCGCCGGGGGCTGATGCGCCACAAATACGACATTCTCATCATCAAGGACTTTTCCCGCTTTTCCCGCCGCAACTCGCGCGGCCTCGTGGAGCTGGAAGACCTGCGCGACGCGGGCGTGCGCATCATTTCCATCGGCGATGGCGTGGATTTCCCCAATGACGACGACTGGCTGAAAATCCAGTTTCAGTTCCTTGTGAACGAAATGCCCGTCACGGACACCTCCCGCAAGGTGCGCAGCGTTGTGAAGCGGCGGCAGAACGACGGCGAGTGGATCTGCGCCGCGCCCTACGGCTATCTCGTCACCGAGGACAAGCAGTTTGAGGTCATCCCCACGGAGGCCGAGACCGTCCGCAGGATTTTTGACCTCTACAGCAACGCCGGTTGGGGCTACAAGAAAATCGCCAACTACCTCACCGATCATGGTGTTCCCACGCCGCGCATGTCCGAGCGGATGCGCAAGGAGGCGGCGGGCAAGAAAACCAAGCGGGAGGCCAAGAACGCGTGGGCCATCGCCACGGTGCAGGGCATTCTGGATAACGATTTTTATATCGGCACACTCCGGCAGGGCAAGTACACCCGCGCCAAGATCAACGGCAAGGAGATCAAACGCAACGACGACGAGCACATCGTCATCGAGAACCACCATCAGGCCATCATCGACTACCGCACCTTCGCCATCACCCGCGCGCTGCGGGAAAAGCGCAGCCGCAGCAACTATCGCGGCGTGAAGATCAACGACAATGTGTACTCCGGCTTCTTGCAGTGCGGCGACTGCGGCAGTCCGCTGTTCGCCATGAGCCGCTCTGACCTCGCTCCCGCCTACACCTGCGGGACGTATCACCGGCGCGGCCTCAAAGGCTGCACCAGCCACCACATCCGCGTTGACCGGCTGGACGAGCTGCTGAAAAGCTATGTGCGCAAGCTGGCGGACAGCTCTGCCGCCATGCTGACGCAGCTCAACGAGGAATTAAATCGTGAGACCGAGCAGGTGGCGGAAACGGAGCAGTCTGCCGACAATCTGGCGGCGGTGCTGGCCGATCTCACTGAAGAATTGAAGGTGACGAAGCGCCAGCGCATCCGGGAGATCATGAAAAAGCCCGAGCAGGAGGCCTCCATCGAGGCACTGTATGACGAGATGGAAGCCGACCTCCAGAAGAAGATCGACGGCATCCACCACCAGATCGACCTGCTGAGCGACAAGCGCAACACCATCATTCAGGTGAACCGCGTGGCAAAGACCGCCATCGACGTGTTCCGCGACATTCTGGAAAAGGACAAGCTGGAACGAAATGATCTGGAGCTGCTGATCGACAAGATTCTCGTCTTTGAAGATCACCTGGAAATTAAGCTCAAAACCGACATCGACACGCTGCTGCGCTGCGGCACGCTCCCCGCGGAAACGGAGGATGCCGCAAATTTTAGCGAAGGCACGGAAAATATCGAAAACACGCTGATCCAGTCCTCAAAAGGCCGCGAGGACAAGGTTTTCCGTGTCCATGTTATCAGTAACGGCGACCCGTTGGAGATCTACACGAGCAAGGACGGGGAGGTCATTTTTAAGAAGTATTCGCTCATGGGCGGCGTAGATGAGTTTGCCGCGCAGCTGTGCGACACGCTGAGCAAGTCGACCGGCACGAGCGTGGCCGTGACCGACCGCGACAGCGTCATCGCCGCGGCAGGCAGCGCGCGCCGCGACCTCATCGGCAAGCGCATCAGCCCGCAGCTCGAGCAGATCATGGAGGACCGCGGTATTTACCGCGCCGTGCCGAGCGAGCGCAGCGTGTTCGTCACCGAGTCGCTCGACCGCTACTGCGCGACCATCGCCGCGCCCATCATCTCCGAGGGCGACGCACTCGGGCTCGTGGTCTTCATCGGCACCGAGGGCGAGTCAGCCGCAGGCGAGACGGAGTACAAGCTCGCGCAGGCCATCGCAGGCTTTCTCGGCAAGCACATGGAGAGCTGAAAAAAGAGGACGGCTTTAGCCGTCCTCTTTTCCTATATAGCACCGCCTTCGTGTTGTGCATTGCAATTGCTGATCGTACCACCTCTCATCGTGAATACGCAGTCCTTTCCAATATCCACAGCACCGCCATCACCATCGTCATCTCTGCAATTCGCAATGATACTGCTCTCCAAGATCAGTGTGCCGCTAGACACAGAAAAACCGCAGTTCTTATTTTGACCATCAATGGTGCCGTCAGTGCCGCTGTCCTTTATCGTTAGTGTTTTACCATCGTACACACAAAACATATCCTCGTCTGTAGCATTACAGGTCAAGGTATACCCATTCAAATCAAATGTGACGGCTCCGCTGATTGTAATTTCGCCGCTAATAGTAACATTGCCACCTAAATAGTAACTACCGTCCGACAGGTTCAAATTGGTGCCATCAAATATCGTCCAACTCTCCCAATTGTTCTCCGCCCGCGCCGCCGTCGGCAACAGCGTCAGGCACAGGCACAGGGCCGTCAAAAAAGCTGAAAATACGTTTTTTCATATCAATCCTCCATCAAAGCGATTGGTGCATCCATCGGATGCACCAAGGGGATATCCCCTTGCCGAAATTTACCGTTCTGTCAGGGCTTCAAAGCCCTTTTCCGCCTGCTGGACGGTCGTTCGGATGATGCCCGCCGCCATGGTGTGCAGGTCGAGCTGCAAAACGGCCGCGCTGACCCCCGCCGCCGCTCTGGCGGCACATTGCAAAGCTTAAGCGCGCACTCCAAAAAGCGCGCGATCTTGCGCTCCACGGTAAAGTACATGTCGCACGGCACGGCCACGAACGAGCGCATCATGCCCGTCGAGGCGATCTCCATCTCGTAAAAGTCCTTGGCCTCCGCGTCCGGAAGATAGTCCCCGAAGATGCCCTCCAGCCGCTTCGCCGTGCTGCGATGCAGGTATGCCGAGGTTGACGACAGCGTGTAGGCCGTCACGTACAGCTTGCGCAGTGGCTCGGTCAGCCCGGCGATGTGGAGCTGGATAGCCGCCCCCCACCTCGTAGAGCACGTGCCGCGCTGTGCTGCTCGGCCAGCGTGAACTGCCCGCTGAACATCCGCTTGTCAAGCTCGAGCAGCAGCGCCTCCTTACTGGGAAAGGCCCGGAAAAACGAGCTTGGCGGCATGCCCGCGGCGCGGGCGATCTCCGCGGTCGTCGTGCCCTCATATCTCTTTTCCAAAAACAGCTTTACGGCGGCGCGCAGCATCTTCTGCTGCGTCAAAAGTCCGCTCGCCTGCTTGCCGCGCAGCAGCATATCGATCACGCTCCTCAAAGTTTACTTGTGAGTGTAGTCACATAACAGCATGGTCCGCCGCTTTCCGCAAGAACGAACTGTGTAAATTTTTGCCCCTGCCTATATAAAAGAAGTGCGGCGGTCCTTCGACCGCCGCACTCTCTCATTTTATTTTCCTTTACAGCATCGCAAAGCGCTGTGCGCCCTTCGTTTTGAGCCAGCGAAGAAGCAGCGCTGTCACCGCGAGCGTCACCGCCGCCGCGATGGCAAGATACGCAGCCGCGCCGAGCTTCCACCCCTGCCAGAGGTAGAGCCCCGCGAACACGATGGCGTAGAGCCAGCCGCCGAACAGCGCGATCGTCACGGCCAGACTTTGCTTGATGGGCATGAGCTCGCTCGTCCACGTCAGGTTTGCCCGCGCGACGCCGAGCGTCAGCCCCAGGCACGCAGAAAACGCGATGTACGCGAGTGCCTCGGCAAAAACGAGCGGCAGCGCCGCCGTCACAGGCAGGATAAACGCCATGCAGGCAAGCGGCACGAGCGCTGGAAGGGCCGTAAGCGCAAGCTGTACCTTGAGCTTTGCGCGAAGCACCTGCCAGGGCTTGACGGGCAGCGATTGCGCGAGCCAGAGGGACTTTCCCTCGAGCGAGACCGACGGCGTCGCCATGTCGTTCATCGACGCAATGGCGCACACGCCGGTGCAGAGCAGCACCTCCGCGCAGCTGCTCTGCGAGGTGAAGGCCTCGTTCAGCAGCGACACGACCGTTCCGCCCTTCCACAAAAGCAGGATGCCCGAGATCGGCAGCAGCAGGATACCGAGGCCGCTGTTGAGCATGTAGTTCGGGCTCGCGGTGAAGCGCGCGAGCTCCTTGCCGAAAAGTGCCCCATCGATGCTCCGGCGCTTGACGGCCTTTTCGCGGTACACAGCCTTGCCCGATGCGCCCGACGCAGTCGTGATCTGCAAAAAGCTGCGCGAGAGCAGCGTCCACGTCAGCGCAAACAGCGCGAGGATGACCGCCGCGCTCAGCAGCATCGCTGTCACATCGCCCGTACCGGTCAGGCCAAAGACGTAGAGCGGGTGCGCCGCACCCTTGATCTTCTCACCGTAGACCGCGGCGTTGGCGACGAGCTGCTCGATGGCCGTCTGCGCCTTGAAGACGAAGAAATAGTAGATGGCAAGCCCTGCGAGCGAGACGATGACCGTGATGAAGCTCTTGTGCTTGAGCTTACGGCTCACCTTCGCCACGACCCAGCCCAGCGCGCACGAGAGCGTGAGCACGAAGATTGAGATGAGCGCCGTCAGCAGCACGCCGCCGAGGAGCGCCATCGGCGCCGTCGAGACCGTGACCCAGTAGACGATGACCGCGGGCAGGATGACGACCGCGGAGTACATGAGGCCCATGAGATAGACCGTCAGCAGCCGCGAGGCCATCAGCGTCCGCACCGGGATGGGTAGAGACAGCAGCAGGTCGTTGTCCTTAGCGAAGTACAGGCCCGAATACGTGTTGAACACGCTGCCGAACGCGCCGAGAAAGATGGCGAGCAGCGACATGAGTGCAAAATAGAGCCAGCCCATCCCCGCCTGCGTAAGCGGCGCACAGAGCGAAACGGAAAGCCCCGTGAACATCCCGCCGAGGCCGATCATCAACGCGGCAAAGAGCAGGATATAAGCGATAATCCCCGCCGTCGAACGTTTTTTATTGGTTTTGGCATTATAAAAGTAGCTGCGGAAAATTTCCATCAGCTGCTTCTTGACGAGCGTTTTCAGCATGATTCGCCCTCCAGCTCAAGGAAGACCTCCTCGAGCGAGTCGTCGCCCTTGACCTCCTCCATCGTGCCTGAGCGGATGAGCTTGCCGCCCTTGATGATGGCGACCTTGTCGCAGAGTTTTTCGGCCACCTCGAGCACGTGGGTCGAGAAGAAGATCGCGCCGCCCGCGTCGCACACCTCGCGCATCATGCCCTTTAAGATATGTGAAGCCTTCGGGTCGAGGCCGACGAACGGCTCATCCATCAAAATGAGCTTCGGCTCGTGCAGCCACGCCGAAATGAGGGCAAGCTTCTGCTTCATGCCGTGGGAATAGGCCGCGACGGGCTGCGCCAGGTCGGTCGTCAGCTCGAAGAGGTCCGCGTACTTGCGGATGCGCTCCTGCCGCGCGCTTTCCTCCACGCCGAAAATGTCGGCGATGAAATTGAGGTACTGGATGCCCGTCATAAACTCGTAGAGGTCGGGGTTATCCGGGATGTAGGCGAGCATCTTCTTGCAGGCGATGGGATCGTCCTGAATGGAGTGCCCGCCGATCGTGATCCTGCCGGAATCGAACTGCTGGATGCCGACGACCGACTTGAGCGTCGTGGTCTTGCCCGCGCCGTTGTGGCCGATGAAGCCGTAGATCTCTCCTGGCGCGATGTGGAGCGACAGATCATCCACGGCTTTCTTTTCGCCGAAGGTCTTGGTCAGGTGTTCAATATAGAGCATAAGGTTCTCCCTCTTTTCTTCTTGCAGCCGTTTCGAATATCTTTGTGATATCAAAATAATATCATGTGATTTCCAACTGTCAAGAGCCATTTTGCAAATGTCAAGTTCGCTTTACTTGTAGGATATCACTGTCGTCCCCATTTGTCAAGTATGCTTTACATTTTATCTTTGTGATACAGCACGAGCGACACAATACCCATCACCGCCGCATACAGTACGCCGCCAACGGCCCAGATAAACCAGCTATACTGCGGCTGGCCGTTCCCCTTGGGTCCGAAAGTATAGAACAGGAAGATCGCCGTCACGCTCAGCCAGTAGATGAGCGACACCGTGCTCATTACGCCGCTGCGCGCCTTCTTTTTGCGCGTGTAGTCGCCCTCCTCGAGCAGCTGGTCCATCGCGCCGGTGTACGTTCCGCTCCAGACGAGCACGCCCACGCCGCAGGCGACCAGAAGCAGCAGCACATCCACCGCCGCCGCGGCGTAAACATCCGCCGGAGCGACGCGCACGAGCAGCGCGGCGACATCGGACGACGCGAGACCGACCCCGAGCATCAGCGGCACGACAGCAAGGATGCACAGCACCACGCCGAGGATCGTACAGCGCGAGGCCGTCGGCTCATATGCCTTGCGCCGCTCGCGCACCATGCCGCTCACGCCGTACTCGGTCTCAAACGGCTCTTTTTCAAGAAAGTCGAATTCCTTCGTCTTCGCCCCGCACGAGAGGAACATCCCTACCGCAATGGCGACCAGCACCAAAATGACGCTCACGCCGAGACCTGCGGCCAGATCCTCCGAAATACCGCCCAGGCCCGCGTCCGCCATGGCGGAGAGAAAAATGATTACGACCGGCGAGATGATGCACATCGCCACCGCCAGTGCGATCTTCGGCGCGCAGGCCTTGCGCAGCGCAAGGTATCGCGCCGCCTGCTCCATCGTCACTCTCCGCAGCGGCGTTTCGTCCGCCTCGGATTCGACGAACTCCTCTTCCTCGAGTTCGTCCTTCAATAAATAGTCGGTGCTCACGCCAAACAGCCGGCTCATCTGCACCACCTTGTCAAGGTCGGGCACGGACTGCGTGCCCTCCCACTTGGATACCGACTGGCGCGTCACCCCGAGCTGACTTGCCAGCTCCTCCTGCGACCAGCCCGCCTTTTTGCGCAGCGTGATGATTTTATCCGCTAAGATCATATCGTCTTCCTCCTGAATTCTAAGGCGCGGTCCCGCGCCGTCTGGATGGCGTTATCATAGCCTATTTCGCGGTTGCGGGAAAGAAAGTGCACTGTCAAATTTGTCAACCGGCAGTTGCAATCCTTGATTTTTCAAGGTTTTTTCGCCGTGCGCTCCTATTACCCTATGTATCTTCGTCATGATATCATACCTCGGCGCAGAAAAAAAGAGCGTCCCGTTCGGGACGCTCTTTTTAAGGTTTTTTCACACACTTACACGACGGCGAAGAACTTGACAAGGAACAGAGCGGAGATCACGTAGGTCAGAACGCTGACGTCCTTAGCCTTGCCGGAGAGCACCTTGACAAAGGTGTAGGAGATGAGGCCCAGGCCGATGGCGTGGCCGATGGAGCCGGAGATCGGCATACCGATGAGCATGATGGACACCGGCAGCATTTGGTCCATGTCGCTGAAGTCCACATTCTTGAGGCCCTGGAGCATCAGAACGCCGACATAGATCAGCGCGGCGGAGGTCGCAGCGCCGGGGATGACGGCGGCGATGGGGGCGAGGAACATGCAGGCGAGGAACAGGATGCCCGCGGTGAGCGCGGTCAGGCCCGTGCGGCCGCCCGCTTCCACGCCGGAGGCGGACTCGATGAACGTGGTGACGGTGGAGGTACCGGTGCAGGCGCCCGCGACCGTACCGATGGCATCGGACAGCAGGGCTTCCTTCATCTGGGGCATGTTGCCGTCCTGATCGACCATGCCGGCGCGGGAGGCCGTACCGACGAGCGTGCCGATGGTATCGAACATATCGATCATGCAGAAGGTGATGACAAGCGTGATGGCGGTGAACCAGCCGATGTTCACAAAGCCCGCAAAGTCAAACTTGAAAAGCGTGGTGGAGACCATGTCGGCGAAAGGCGGGACAAAGCTCGCAGTCGCGAGGCTCGCAAACGGATTGACATGCAGGAAGATGGCGCTGCCCGCCCAGTAGATGACGGACGAGAACAGCATGCCGAGCAGCACTGCCGCCTTCACGCCCTTCTTGGCGAGGACGACCATGACGAAAACGCCGAGGAACGCGGTCGCGACGGTCAGGACCATCGCATCGTAGCCCGAGCCCATGTTGCCCTTGATGATGCTGGGCGTCAGCGCGCCGAAGAAGTCACGCATCATGTAGAACGGGCCGCCGTTTTCAGAGTAGATACCGACGTTGGAGCCAAGGCCCACGTTCATCAGCATCAGGCCGATGGCGGGAGCGATGCCGTAGCGCACGCCGAGAGGAATGGCCTCCACGATCTTCTCACGCACCTTTAAGAGCGTGAGGATGAGGAACACGATACCCTCGACAAGGATGATGACGAGCGCCGCCTGGAACGCGGACTCGTACTCGCACTCGTTGATGACCGCGATGTTGGCGACGACCACCGCGAAGAAGCTGTTGAGTCCCATGCCAGGCGCCATGACGAACGGCTTGTTGGCGAAAAACGCCATGCAAATCGTGCCGATCGCCGAGGCGATGCAGGTGGCAAGGAACACACCGTTCCACAGCGGCGTACCCACTGCAAAGTTGGTCAGCAGGTTCGGGTTGAGCGCGATGATGTAGGCCATGGTCATAAACGTGGTAAGACCGGCAAGGATCTCGGTGCGTACCGTAGTACCGTTGGCCTTCAGCTTAAATAGCTTTTCCATGATTTTCTCCCTTTCTTTTTTGTTTTTCCGCCCGCTTCCTAACAAAAAATTAGGAAGCAAAACAGATTTTCAGTCAATATTATAAACATCCCGACAAGAAATTGCAAGTGTTCTGTTTATTTTTACCACACTTTCTCACTCCGCGCCGAGAGTTCCGCCGGTTTCTGTTGTGTTTTTGTTTGCTTTGCGCTATACTATATTTAGTAAAAATTTGCATTTTGGGAGGTGCATGCCGTGAAGCTGATGGTTTTAGACGGCAACTCCATCATCAACCGCGCCTATTACGGTGTCCGTCCGCTCACCACGCGCGACGGGTTTTTCACCCACGCGATCTTCGGCTTTCTGACGATGCTCGGCCGCTTACTCGACGAGGAAAAGCCCGAGGCGCTGTGCGTCGCCTTCGACCGCCGCGAGCCGACGTTCCGCCACCTCGAGTACGAGGGCTACAAGGCCACGCGCCACGCCATGCCCGAAGAGCTCGCCATGCAGATGCCGGTGCTCAAGGACGTGCTCGACGCGATGAACATCCCCCGCTACGAACTCGCGGGCTTTGAAGCCGACGATCTGATCGGCACGATCTCGCGCAAGTGCGAAAGCGCAGGCTGGGACTGTGTCGTCGCCACGGGAGACAAGGATTCTTTGCAGCTCGTGACCGAGCACACGACCGTCAAGCTCATTTCCACGCGCATGGGCCAGACCACGACGAAGGACATGACGCCCGAGAGCTTTCGTGAGGTCTACGGCTTTGCGCCCATCCACATTGTCGACCTCAAGGCCCTGATGGGCGACGCGAGCGACAATATCCCCGGCGTGCCGGGCGTTGGCGAAAAGACGGCGATGGCGCTCATCCAGAAATACCAGAGCATCGACGAAATTTACCGGCTGCTCCCCGATATCGAGGCCAAGCCGAACGTCATCAAAAAGCTCACCGAGGGCGAGGAGAGCGCACGCCAGAGCTTCCACCTCGCGACCATCGTGACGGACGCACCACTCGAATTTTCTCCGCAGGACAATCTGCGCAAGGCGCCGTCAGACACGCTCTACCCGCTCTTTATGAAGCTGGAATTTACCAAGCTCATCGACAAATACGGTCTCAAGCCGCCCGCCGACATCCCCGCCGCCGAGGAGCCGGTCGACCTCACCGTGACCGCCGAGGCCGTGACCACGGCGGAAAAGGCCAAGGAATATCTCTCGCTCTTCCGCAAGGCGGAGCACGTGACGCTGCTGGCGCTGCCGGACCTTTCCGGCGTGATCGTCGACTTCATTGCAGGCGAATCGACCGCCGTCTCTGCCGAGTTCTACTTCAGCCGCTACGAGGGCGACTGGAACGCGCTGCTGCGCGCCCTGTTCTCGGATGATATCAAGAAAGTCAGCCACAACGTCAAGGACCTCCAGCGCACGCTGCTCGAAAACGGCCTTCCCATCGAAGGGTTCATTTTTGACACCGCGCTCGCAGGGTACCTGCTCGACGCGACGGCGGGCAAGTACGATATCGCGTCGCTCTTCGCCGCCTACTTCCACCAGACGCTTGCCGAGCCGAAGCACTTAGATCCAGACGCTTTCTCGATGCTCGGCGACACGGCCGAGGCCGAGACGGCGTTCCACGTCTATACCAGCGCCGTCGATACGCTGTATGAGGCCTTTGCCCCCGAACTTGAGAAGCGCGAGCTGCACGAGCTCTATTATGAGGTTGAGCTGCCCCTCTGCGCCGTACTCGCGCGCATGGAGCACGCGGGCATGCGCGTGGACGCGAACGCTCTCGCGGCCTTCGGCAGCGAGATGGAAGTGCAGCTCAAGACGCTCGAGCAGCACATCTATGAAGAGGCCGGCGGGCCGTTCAACATCAATTCCCCCAAGCAGCTCGGCGAGGTGCTCTTTGAACGCTTGCAGCTCCCGCACGGCAAAAAGACGAAGACCGGCTGGTCGACGAACGCGGACGTGCTCGAAAAACTGCGGTGGGAGAATCCCATCGTCGAAGAGGTTTTGCAGTACCGCCAGTACGCGAAATTCCGCTCGACCTACTGCGACGGTCTTTTGAAGGTCATCGCGCCCGACGGGCGCATCCACACGAGCTTCCAGATGACCGTCACGGCGACGGGCCGTTTGAGCTCGACCGAGCCGAATTTGCAGAATATCCCCACGCGCACGCAGCTCGGCAGCGAATTCCGCCGCATGTTCGTCCCCGCGGACGGCTGCGTACTCGTCGACGCGGACTACAGCCAGATCGAGCTGCGGCTGCTCGCGCACATCGCGGACGACGAGGCGATGAAGCAGGCGTTTCTGACCGGCGAGGACATCCACACCGTCACGGCCGCGCAGGTCTTCGGCGTGCCGACTGATCAGGTCACCAAGCAGATGCGCTCGCACGCGAAGGCCGTCAACTTCGGCATCGTGTACGGCATTTCCGCCTTCTCGCTCGCGCAGGACATCGGCGTTCCCGTGTATGAGGCGAAGGAATATATCGAGACCTACTTTGAGCGCTTCCCCGGCATCCGCCGCTATATGGATGAGGTCGTCGCGCAGGCGAAGGAGCGCGGCTATGTCGAAACGCTGATGCACCGCCGCCGCGCGCTGCCCGAGCTGGCGGCGAGCAACTTCAATACCCGTTCGTTCGGCGAGCGTGTCGCGCGCAACATGCCCATCCAGGGCACAGCCGCGGACGTCATCAAGCTCGCAATGGTGCGCGTCGACGAGCGGCTGCACAAGGAAGACTTAAAGGCAAAGCTCATTTTGCAGGTGCACGACGAACTCATCGTCGAGTGCCCGGAGGAGGAAAAGGAGACGGTCGCACGGCTCCTCACCGAGGAGATGGAGGGCGCAGTGCACCTCTCCGTTCCCCTGACCGCCGAGGCCCACTGGGGCATAAACTGGCTGGAAGCCAAATGACCGGAGGAAACCAATGGAACAGTTAAAGAAAAAAGTCCGCATCGTGCCGATGACGAACGAATATTTGAATGACGTTGCCGAGCTTGAGCGCACATGCTTCTCGAACCCCTGGTCGCGCAACATGCTCGCAGAGGAGCTTGAAAACGCGTGCTCGGCCTTCTTAGTCGCGCTGGATGCAGAAAACGGCAGCGTCGTCGGCTACGCGGGGCTGCTCGCCGTCGTGGACGAGGGCTGCATCACCAAGATGGCCGTCCGCCCCGACTGCCGCCGCGGCGGTGTGGCGGGGCAGCTTCTCGACGTGTTTATCCGCTTCGCCGAGGGCAGCGGCCTTGCGTTCTTGACGCTTGAGGTGCGTGAGAGCAACTATGCCGCCATCGCGCTGTACGGCAGCCGCGGCTTCCGCGGCGAGGGCCGCCGCAAAAACTACTACGACCACCCGAAAGAGGACGCCATCATCATGACGAAGGAATTCGGCGCGGCAGAAGCGGAGGCGCAGCAATGAAAATTCTCGCTTTCGAGTCCTCCTGCGACGAAACCGCCGTCGCGGTCGTCGAGGACGGGCGCAAAATCCTCTCCGACGCCATCGCGTCGCAGGCCGACCTGCACGCGCTCTACGGCGGCGTCGTGCCGGAGATCGCGTCGCGCAAGCACATCGAGGCCATCGCCGCGCTGACCGATCAGGCGCTCAAGGAGGCGGGCGTCGAGAAAAAAGACATCGACGCCGTGGCCGCGACCTACGCGCCGGGTCTCATCGGCGCGGTGCTCGTGGGGCTGAACTTTGCCAAGAGCGCGGCCTACGCGCTGAATGTGCCGCTCATCCCTGTGCACCACATCCGCGGCCACATCGCCGCGAATTACTTAGCGTTCCCAGAGCTTGAGCCGCCGTTTCTGGCGCTGTGCATGTCCGGCGGCAACACGCTCATCGTCGACGTGCGCGACTACACGGACTTTGCGCTCCTCGGCGCGACGCGCGACGACGCGGCGGGCGAGTGCTTCGACAAGGCCGCACGCGTGCTCGGCCTTCCCTACCCCGGCGGCGCGGCGATGGACAAGCTCGCCCACGAGAGCGAGGGCGGCGTCTACGAGCTGCCGCGCGCGAAGATTGACGGGTGCCCTCTCGATATGAGCTTTTCGGGTCTCAAGACCGCCGTCGTAAACCTTGCCCACAACGCCGAGCAGACGGGAAAGCAGCTCGACCGTGCGGCGCTTGCGCGCGACTTCACGCAGGCCGTTGTCGACGAGCTCATCCCGCGCGCGATGCTCGCCATGCAGCAAAGCGGGCGCAAGGTACTCGTCGCCGCAGGCGGTGTCGCCGCGAACTCGTTCATCCGCGCAGAGCTCGAAAAGGAGTGCCGAAAGCACAGCTACCGGCTCTACATGCCGCCGCTCAAGCTCTGTGGTGACAACGGCGCGATGATCGGCGCACAAGGGTATTATGAGTATCTCGCCGGCGCGCGAGCGGATTGGGCGCTGAACGCGTATGCGACGAGAGATATTGACGATCCTATCGTCTGAGGGTTTACAGCGCGGCAGCGCTGGTTCTTATTCCCCTGCACCGTGCAGGGGTACGTTAAAGGGGGTCATTCTCTCACGTGAGAGAATGGCCCCCTTTTGATCCCCCAAGAGAACGCAAGGGGCCTTGCCCCTTGACCCCGCACATTGGCAGTTTGTAGCTCGAAGAACTGCACGCGCTGCGCAATGTAAGTGCGGTGTACATGGCTTCGCCATGAATCCCTGCGAGTCGTTACCGCTTGCAACCGCGCCTTACTATCGTGAGGCGCGAGTGACGATTGCTTGGCGGCAGACTGCTTGCGGAATGCGGCATTGCTGCGCTCGCCGCATTGTAGGGACTGGCGATAGACGGAAATTACTGTGCACTCCCACAAGATGGGCAGAGCGGCAGCGGATAATAGGAGCAGGCCAAATCGTCTAGCAACACCAAACGCGGCAACGCCGCGATCAGGGCAGTGCAATCGGCAAGCATTGCAGCTCTTCGAGCTGCTCGCTTGCAATGTAAACCTTTCTCTCGGGGGATTTAAAGGGGGATACTCTCTTTTGTGAAAGAGAGTATCCCCCTTTGCCTCGTGCAGCGCCCGCGGCGCTGCTTCCCCTTGCAGACTGCAAGGAGTCTATTCCATCTTGCATAATTCCACGATTATGGTAACAAATCGAATTTCTGTTCTGCCACAAATTTTCCAATTCCAGAATTATGTAAATTTCGACACGCGCCTATCTGCACAGTATGTTTTCCACTCCGCGGAAATCAAATCAATTTTTCCCTGTCAAATCATGGGATTTTGAGAAATCCACTTGTGTGGAAAACTCTGTGGAAACTGTGGATAACTCACCGTAGAATCTCTTTATTGAATTTATTATGTTAATCTGTCAGTTTCGATCAAACATTGCCGCATCGCGGCAGATTCTGTCGGGAACGCGGCTACTTTGACGGCTTTTCGCAACTTCCGTCATGTCTGCTGATTTTTATTTTTGCCGTTCTGCCGAATCACAAGAGCCTTTCTGCACACACATTTTGCAGAAGCTCTGCAAAATATACTATTTGTATAGAAACTGTAAAGGCCCTGCCGATTTCTCGGCAGGGCTTTTTTAACACGGTGTTTCCAGTCCGTAACACCCGCTCACGGGGTCTAAAAAGAGCGGCAGGTGCAGCGGGCGGTACGTGAACCAGACGAACGCGAACAGCAGCACCCACAGAAGTACAAAGCCGATGAGCTGCATCGCGCCCCCGCGCAGCGCGCCATCGGTCAGCAGGCGGTAACTCACAAAGTACAGCAGCGCGTCGGCAAGGAAGAAGATCGTGATGTTCACCCAGTCAGGGAGCTTGCCGAACATTCCCGTCAGCGTGTAGAAAAGCGTCGGAATCGAGACAAGGCCCAGCAAGATGCTCGCCGCCTTGACGGCGAAGAAGTTCCGGAACGCCTCGGAAAACACAATAAACTCCACCACCGTGAACACGAGAAACGGGATAAACAACAGCTTCATGTGCTCCCAGGTCGACTCGTTGACCGCCGAAAACACCGCGATCACGCGATTCCCGCCCGTCCATTCGTACACAAAGTGCAGCAGCGTCCCGAAAAGGCCAGTTGCGATAAAGCCGACAATCTCCCATCGGCGCAGCTCCCGTTTCATGCTCCGTCCTCCCTTTCCGCCCCGGTCAAGCCGGGCAAGCACTATAGTCTACGCGGGAAAGAAGGGCTTTATACAGCAAAAGCCGCCCTAAACGGGCGGCTCTTGCATTTCTTCTCTTATTCGGCAAATCGCGGCACGATGACGCCCGCAGGTGCGTTCTTCGTCAGCTCGAAAGAGTTCCCATCAAGTTTGTGGATCTTCTTTGCCTCATACAGCGCCAGAAATTCATCGAGTGTGCCGATCTCAGGGTAGCCGTGCGCGCCGAAGCGGTAGTGCATCGGCACGAGCACGCGCGGCGCGATCGCGTCCGCGACCTTTTTTGCCGTCTTCGCGTCGATCGTATAGTACCCGCCAACGGGAATCAGCAGCGCATCGCAGCCCTTGACCGCCGCGAGCTGCTTCTCGCTCAGCTCATGGCCAAGGTCGCCGCAGTGCACGAGCGTCATCCCCTCTGCGCGCAGGATATGGATGGCGTTCTCGCCGCGTAGTGAACCTTTCTTGTCATCGTGGAACGTTGAAACCGTCCCGACCGTGAACGGGCTCTCCGATTTGTCGCGCCCCGAGAGCGTCACCGCCTCCAAAAAGGCGTGGTCGCGGTGGCCGTGCGAGCACAGCGCCTCGTCCGCCTCGATGTGCAGCGCAGGATACGTCTCTACATAGTAGGGGTCGAGCACGACGCGCCAGCCCGCGCTCTCGACCGCAAAACAGGAATGGCCCAGCCAGATGATGTTCATGGTTTATTCCTCCGTTTTCGTTTCATCCGCGGGAGTCTCCGCGTTTTCCTTTTTTCTGACGGGCTTCGGCAGCTTTTTCCCGCGGCGCAGCCGGCCGATGAGCTTCACGGCCACGAACACGACCGCCGCGAAGATCAGGACATCCAACCAGCTATAGGCCAGCCACACCGCAAAGTCTTCCAACGTCTGTCCCGTGGCGGCAAGGCCATCGGTAAAGGCATTGGCAAGCTTTTCGCCGAAGCTCTTCGGCGCATCCTCCGTACCGGAGAGGCGATAGACCTCGCTCAATTCAAGGTCAACGGTCGCATAGCCCACCAGCGCGTCGTAATGTCGCATCGTGCCGGAAAGGTCCTCGATCTCGTACTCCGTCTCCGAGATGGCGGACTCGATGGTGATGATATCCTCCATGCTCTCGGCCTTTTTCAAAAGCTCCTGCAGCCGCTCGAGCTTGATCTGCGCCGTTTCGAGGCGCGACTGCGTATCGTAATACCGCTCGCTGATGTTCTCCGCCGTGTCGCTCTGCCATGTCACATGGCAAAGCGTGCCGACCTGCGTGCAGAAGTCCGTGAACTGCTCGGCGGGCACGCGCACGGTGTAGCTTGCGTGGCGGTAGCTGCTGGAGTAATTCGAGAAATTCTTCTGCTCAAAGTAGCCGCCCATGCTCTCTACGAGCGAGGCAATGTCCTGCGCGGCCTGATCAAATTCCAGCGTCTGCATCTCGATGCTCGCGGTGTAGACCATCTTGACGCCGCGCTCGGCAAGGTCCGCACCAGCGCTTGATACTTCCTGCCCGTTCCACGCACCGTCGTCCGACGCGGTATCGTCATACTTGGCATCCGGCAGCTCCGCGCCGTTGAAGTCGTAGCTGTCCGACGCCATCGACGCGCTGTCGCTACTGGCAGACTTCGCGCTGCATGCGGCAAGAGACAGCGCCAGCATGAGCGCGAGCAAAAAGGAAACGATCTTCTTCATCTTCATCCACCTCATTTTTGTTTTTTGGGGTCTCTGAAGCTTAGACGCTCATTTTGTGCAAAAGGTTCCGAAAATCCGTTATTTTTCTTATTCCAGCTCGTCAAGCGTCATGGAGAAGCTCTCCATGCAGTTGACCATGAAATAGTCGAGCTCGGGCATGTGCATCTCGCTCAGCGCGCGGCGCGTCTGCTCCGCAGCCTTTTTGAATTCCATGTTGCCCGCCTTGAGCTCTTCGACGCACTTGATGTAGGCCGAGAGCTTGTCCGCCGCTTTGACGAGCTTTTTCGTCGTCTCGTCCTCGATCTTGATGATGGGCTCATAGTCCGCGCGCAGCTCGTCCGGCAGCATCGAGAGCAGCTTGTCGCTTGCCACGGCCTCGACCTTGCGGTAGGCGTCGCGGATCTCGGGGTTATAGTACTTGATGGGCGTCGGCATATCGCCGGTCAGGATCTCCGTTGCGTCGTGGTAGAGCGCGGCGACCGCCACGGCGTTCGCGTCCGTGGGCAGACCGAAGACACGCGTGCGGATGAGCGCGAGCGCGTGCGCCAGCACCGCGACCATGTGGCTGTGCTCCTGAATGTTCTCCTCCTCGGTGTTGCGCATGAGCGCCCAGCGCTTGACACAGCGCATGCGGGAGATATAGGCGTAAAAATGGTTGGCCATGCGTTATTCCTCCAACTCGCCGCGAAGACTGCCGCCGTCGACCGCCGTGATCTTCACGTTTTTCACCTGATTGTGCAGGCCTTCCTGCGCGACGGATACCTCCATATAGTTCGGCGCGTGGCCCGCGCTGCCGCCCTTGCGGTCGCGCTCGAAGAGCACGGGAAAGATCTTGCCCACGCAGCACGCAAGATACGCTTCGTGCATCGTCTTGGCGACAGCCGAGGCGCGCGCAGCGCGCTCTTCGCGCACGGGCATGTCGATCTGGCGCATCTCCGCAGCCTTCGTGCCCGGGCGGATGGAATAAGGGAAGACGTGCATGTCGGCAAAGCCGACGCGCGCGATGAAGTCAAGCGTCTGCGCGAATTCCTCCTCCGTCTCCTCGGGAAAGCCCGTGATGAGGTCCGTCGTGATGGCAGGGTCGTCAAAATACTGACGCAGCAGGTCGCAGGATTCCATATAGCGCGCCGTATCATATTTGCGGTTCATACGCTTTAAGGTCGCGTCGCAGCCCGACTGCATCGAGAGGTGGAAATGTGGGCAGAGGTAAGGAAGCTTCGACGCCCGCTTGCAGAATTCCTCCGTGATGGTCCGCGGTTCGAGCGAGCCGAGGCGGATGCGCATGTCGCCGCCCTCGCGCGCGATGAGCTCCAAAAGGTCGATGAGTGAGGTCCCGTCCTTGAAGTCCGAGCCGTAGGACGAAATTTCGATGCCCGTGACCACGATCTCACGGTAGCCCTCCTCACGCAGCGCTTTCACCTGCTTTGCAGCTTCGTCCATCGGCAGCGAGCGCACGCGCCCGCGCGCGTAAGGAATGAGGCAGTAGGTGCAGAAGTTCACGCACCCGTCCTCGACCTTGAGCATCGCGCGTGTGCGATTCACCATACCGCCCGCGGGCAGCACCTCAAAATCGCGCCGCTCCCAGACGTCGTCGACATCGACAATAGGCGTTTTGTCCTGTGCCGCGCGCTCCAGAAGGTCGATGAACTTCGCGCGGTCATTCGTGCCGGCGATGACGTCGAGCCCGAGCTTTTTGACGTCCTCGGGATGCGTCTGGGCGTAGCAGCCGCAGGCGGCGATGACCGCGCTCGGGTTGCGGCGCTGCGCCTGACGGAGCATCTGGCGCGACTTTTTGTCGCTCACCGCCGTGACCGAGCAGGTGTTGACAACGTAGGCGTCCGCCGTCTCTTCAAAATCCACCAACTCGTGTCCGCGGTGCAAAAGTTCCTGCTCGAGTGCCTGCGTTTCATATTGGTTCACCTTGCACCCGAGGGTGCAGATCGCAACTTTCATGTATGTTTGTATCCTTTTCCGCGATTTGGGCGGTAAAGTCCCGCTTTTTTTCTGCCGTTTCCGACGTAAAGCGTCCGCCGCCCTTGCTTTTTTATTTTTATATTGTATAATCATTTGAGCATTCTGACAAGACCAAAGAAAGGATTTTCCCGATATGATCTATCTCGATCACGCGGCCACCACCCCCGTTCCCGAAGAGGTGGCGCACGCCGTTTACGATACGCTGGTTTCTGGCTGGGGCAACCCCAGCTCGCAGTACCCCATTGGAAAGCAGGCGCGCGACGCTGTCGCCGCGGCGCGCGAGACGATTGCCGCCGCGCTCGGCTGCAAGAGTGAACAGTTCGTCTTCACCTCCTGCGGGTCGGAGAGCGACAACTGGGCCGTCCGCCTTGCCCTGCACCAGAACCGCCACGCCGGCAAGCACATCATCACGACCGCCGTGGAACACAGCGCGATTCTCGAGACCTGCAAGGCCCTCGAGCAGGAGGGCTACTCCGTCACGTACTTAAAGCCCGACAAGAACGGCGACATCACCGCCTCTCAGGTCGAAAGTGCACTGCGCGACGACACCGCGCTCGTCACGATGATGCTCGTCAACAACGAGACGGGCTGCATCTTCCCCGTGGCCGAGGTCGCGCAGCTTCTGAAAGCGAAAAAGTCCCGTGCCCTGCTGCACACCGACGCGGTGCAGGCCTTTTTGAAAATTCCGTTCCGCGCCGACACGCTGGGCGCGGACCTCATCTCCGTCAGCGCGCACAAGCTCGGCGCGCCCAAGGGTATCGGCGGCCTGTATTTGGGCGAGCGCATCCGCGCGCCCAAACCGCTGATCTTTGGCGGCGGGCAGGAGAGCGGCCTGCGCTCCGGCACAGAGGCCACGGGCCAGATCGCAGGCTTTGCCAAGGCGGTCGAGCTGCGCGCCGACCATCTCGATGAAAAGCTCGCCCACGTCGCCGCCATCAAGGCCTACGCCGAGGAAAAGCTCCTCGCGCTCGACGGCGTCGTCCGCATCGGCGACGGGACCGCGCCGCACATCCTGTCGATCTCGCTCGTCGGCTACCCGTCGGCGAATGTCGTTACGGAGCTCGGTGCGCAGGGTATCTGCATCTCGGCAGGCTCCGCCTGCCATCGCGGGCAGCTGAGCCACGTCTACCGTGCGATGGGCCTTGACAAAAAGACCGCCGCGGGCGTGCTGCGTGTCAGCTTCGGCCCCGAGACGACGAAAGAAGAGATCGACGCACTCGTCTCCGCGCTCAAGGCGCACCGCGACACGCGCTTCCCCATGCTGTAATTCCACGATTCGAGGTTTTTATGTTCTCCTATCTTCACCAGCCCAAGGGCTTTTACAAGCATCTTTTTCTGCTGGCGCTGCCGGTCATCGTGCAGAATTTGATCACCACGTCGCTCGGCTTTCTCGATACGTTCATGGTGGGACTTCTCGGCAGCGATCAGATGTCCGCCGTCACGGTGGCGAACGTGCCAGTCTTCATCATCCAGCTCGTCGTCTTCGGCCTGCAAAGCGGCTCAAGCGTGCTCATCAGCCAATACTGGGGCCGCGGCGACCGCGAGAGCATCAACCGCGTCATGGGCATCGGCTTTATGATCGCGGGCGGCGTGAGCGTGCTGTTTGCCGCCATTCTGTGCGCGTTTCCCGCGCAGGTGCTCTACCTCATCACCGACAATCTGACACTCGTGGAGCTGGCCGAGCCGTACCTGCGCATCGTCGGCTTCTCCTACATTTTCAACTCGCTTTCCTCCATCTACATCGGCATGCAGCGAAGCATCGAAAATCCGCGCTTCGGCATGATCGTCTTCGCGATCTCGATGCTCTGCAACACGCTCGGCAACTATGTGCTGATCTTCGGCAAGCTCGGTCTGCCCGCGCTCGGCATCACGGGTGCGGCGGTAGCGACGCTTCTGTCCCGCGTGGTGGAGTTCGTCGTCGCGTTCTCCTACGCGTTCCGCTGCCGCACGATGCCGCTCATGAAGCACGCCATCCTCCGCCCCGGCATGGACATGCTGCGTAAATTCCTGCGCTACAGCGCGCCGGTGCTCATCAATGAGACGCTCTGGGGCACGGGCTTTTCGATGATCACGGTCATCATGGGCCACATGGCAAATAGCAGCGATCTCATCGCCGCCTACACGCTTGCGGGCAATATCGACAAACTGATGACCTCCGGCGTGTTCGGCATCGCGGCGGCGGTATCCGTCATCGTCGGCAAAGAGATCGGCACGGGCAACTTAAAGGGCGTTTACAACATCGGCCGCGCGCTGTGCTTCACGGCGTTCGCGTTCGGCATTGTGCTCGGCCTCACCGAATACACGATGTTCGTGACGCTGATGCGCCCGTTCGTCATGCCGCTCTTCTCGCTCTCGGCGGTCGCCGAGCGGCTTTGCAGTGTGATGCTCATGTGCTATGCCTGCGCCATCCCGCTGCACAGCTTTTCAACCACGATGGTCGTAGGCGTGCTGCGCGGCGGCGGCGATGTGAATGCCTCGCTTGTGATCGACAATTTTCCCCTCTGGTGCGGCACGCTGCCAGTCATGTGCTTACTCGGCCTTGTGCTCAAGGTGTCGAACGAGGTCTTCTGCCTCTGCCTGATGATCGAATATATCATCAAATCCCCCCTCGGCCTTTACCGCCTGCACTCCGGCAAGTGGATCCACGACATCACCCGCATCGACGAATAACAAAAAAGCGGAAGGGCGCTGCCCTTCCGCTTTTCCATTCTCATTGTCAAGTTTTTACCGCGCGCTCCCGCCGCATTTCTCTCAGCACCGGCACGCTGACACACAGCGATGCCGCCACAAAGAACGCAATGCCGACCATGCGGTTCACGCTGATATGCTCGTGGTACACGACGACCGCCAGCGCCGTTGCCAGAATGGGCTTGACGAGATAAACGAACGACGCCTCCGTCGCAGAGGTGTACTCCGTGATCTTCGCCGTGAGCAGAAAGCCGATGGCCGCGCAGCCGATGCCGACATGGCACAAAAGCAGCGTCGTTTTGAGCGTAAAGCCCGTAAAAAACGGAATGCCCGCGAATATCTCCAGCCCCAGGCCGCTGTAAAGCGCACCGACCGCCGGAATCTCACCGAGCAACAGCAGGAAAAGGAGCTCCAGACCGCCGATGAGCATGTTGAACGTCGTGATCACGAGCGCGCCGAGCCGCGGCAGACGCAGCTTGCAGAGCGTACCGTAAGTGGCAAACAGCAGCGTGGCGGTGAGGATCTCCAAAAAGCCGCGCAGGCTGATCTCAAGGTGCGCGGGATTGAGGATGAAGAGAATGCCGACAAGTTCCACGCCGATGGCCAGCAGATGGTTCTTTTTCAGCGGCTCATGCAGGATGAAGTGCGCCAGCGCCACCGCGAACACAGGATTGCCCGAGTAGATAATCGATGTAGCTGAGGCGTCCATGTGCAGCACTGCCATCTGCAAAAGCGACATGTGCAGCGTCACCGTCAGAAAACCGAGCAGTGTGAAATAGCCCCAGTCCGCCTTTGTAAGCTGGATATCCCGCTTTTTGAGGTCGTTCAGTGCAAAGGGCATCAGCGCAGCCGCGCCGAGCAGCACACGCTCGACTGTCACCTGCATGGGTGCAAACGCGCCGCCGAGCGCCTTGAGCGCGACCTCCGTCGTGGAATAGAGCATCGCGGCAAGCAGGATATAGAGATATCCCCGTTTCCGATCAGTCGTCATCTTCTTCCTCCTTGTTCCACCCGACGCGGAACGGTAACATTGTATGCCGCTGCCTGCGAAAAAGCAAGAAATAGCATGCCGCGCGGGCAAAAAATGCCGCTCTGCAAAGCAGAGCGGCATTTTGACGATGCAGCGGGAAAATTACTTGGCAGTCTGCGCGGCCTTCTTGCTCTCCCACTTGGTCACGCAGCAGGCGCAGGAGATATCGCCCGTGATGTTCAGGCAGGTACGGCCCATGTCGAAAAGACGGTCGATGCCGTAGATGATCATGATCATATCGACGGGGATGTTCATCGCCTCGAGCACCATAGCGAGCATGATCATGCCCGCGCCCGGCGTACCGGCGGTGCCGATGGAGGCAAGCGTCGCGGTGACGACGATCGTGACCATCTGGCCAAGGGTCAGCGTCATGCCGCAGCAGGTGGCAAGAAAGATGGTGGCGACGCACTGATAGATGGCGGTGCCGTCCATGTTGATCGTCGCGCCGAGGGGAATAACAAAGGAGGAAACGTCGCCCTCCGCGCCCAGCTCATCCGCGCACTCCTTGCTCAGGGGGATCGTGGCGGCAGAGGAGGTGGAGGTAAAGGCGAAAATCATCGCGGGGGATGCCTTCTCGAAGAAGGTGAAGGGGCTGATGCCCGCAAACGCCTTGGCAGAGAAAGAGTAGCAGAGGACTGCATGGACGATGTAGCCGAGGTACGCGCAGCCGAGCACCACGGCAAGAGAGCCGAGGATCTCAGGGCCCTGCGTGGCGACGACCCACGCCATCATCGTAAACACACCGATGGGGCTGAGGGCAATGATGAACGCCATCACGCGCTCGATGACCGCATAGAGCGTGGAGACCAGGTCCTTGGCAAGCTTGCCCTTTTCGCCCGCGGCAAGGATGCCGCCGCCGAACATCAGGGCGATCACGATGACCTGCAGCATGTTTGCGTCGGTGAAGGATTTCCACATGTTACTCGGGAAGATGGCGACCAGGGTATCCATGAAGTTGGCGCTGGTGGCCTTATCCCAGACCGCGCCGTCCTCCAGCGCGAGCGTGGGGAACCAGCCTGCATTGTTGAAGAGGTTGGCGAATACCAGGCCGATGACGCAGGCCGCGGCCGTGGTGACAAGGAAGTAGGCGACCGTCTTCCAGCCGACGGAGCCGACCTTCTTCATATCGCCCATGGAGATGATGCCGTCGATCATCGACAGCAGCACGACGGGGACGACGATGAACTTGAGGAGGTTGACGAAGATGGTACCGAAGGGCTTTAAGTAGTTGGTCGTGAACTCGGGTATTCCCAGCATATAAAAGGCATAGCCGGCCAGAATACCGAGCAGCAGCGCAATTCCGATCTGCTTCGGCAAGCTTAGTTTTTTCTTTTCCATACAACACACACTCTCTTTTTAAAAAGTCCTCCATTTATAGGCGCTATCAATAGGAGGTATGGGTATTTTACATCATCAAAACAGTCTTGGCAAGTCCTTTGCAGGAAAAATTTCGTTTTGCTGCCCGCATTTTTGCACAAAAATGATGGATATCTTTCATGTAAATTGGTCAAAATTCCGGCTTGCAATCTTGCCTGCTTTCGGGTATTCTTGGTCAGACGACAACAAACGAACAGGAGGAACGACCCATGATGCTCTGCACCGCGCCGAAAAAGAAAAATTCTTCCGTTGGTATTGCTGTTTCCGTTTTTATTGATATTGTTTCTTTTGACCGGTAAGTTTTCTTACCGGTCTTATTTTTTGCCCGCACGGGGCCCAAACACGTTTATTCAAATGAGAATAAAAATAAGAAGAAAGCAAAGAGGGAAAATCACATGAAGAAAGATCTCGGACACGAAGCCATCTACGACGCCCGACAGCTGGGCACCCCCAGAATGCTGATCCTGGGTCTGCAGCACATGTTCGCCATGTTCGGCGCGACGGTGCTCGTCCCCATTCTGGTCCAGCGCTACGGCCTGCCGCTCTCCATCCAGACGACGCTGCTGTTCGCCGGTCTCGGCACGCTGCTGTTCCACGTGTGCACCAAGTTCAAGGTTCCCGCGTTCCTCGGCTCCTCGTTCGCCTACCTCGGCGGCTTCTCCACGGTCGCGACGATGCCCGCCTACGAAGGTCTCGATCCCGAAACGAAGCTCGCCTACGCGCTCGGCGGCATCGTGATCGCAGGTCTCCTCTACCTCGTGCTCGCGCTCCTCTTCAAGGTGCTCGGCGCGAAAAAGGTCATGCGTTACTTCCCTCCCATCGTCACGGGCCCGATGATCATCATGATCGGCCTGAACCTCTCCGGCTCCGCCATCAATAACGCCTCCACCTGCTGGTGGCTCGCCCTCGTCGCTATGGCCATCATCGTGGTCGCCAACATCTGGGGCAAGGGCATGGTCAAGATCATCCCCATCCTGCTCGGCGTCGTCGGCTCCTACATCGTCGCGGTCATCGCCAGCGCCTGCGGCGCGCAGCTGCCCGATGCAGAGGGCGTGATGCAGCCGCTCGTCAACTTCGCCGCCGTCAACAAGGCGAATCTCATCGGCCTTCAGAAGTTCGTCATCGCGAAGTTCGACGTTTCCGCTATCCTCGTCATGGCACCCATCGCCATCGCAGCTATGATGGAGCACATCGGCGACATCTCCGCCATCTCCTCCACCACCGGCCGCAACTTCATCGAAGATCCCGGCCTGCACCGCACACTGCTCGGTGACGGTCTCGCCACCGCGTTCGCCGGCTTCTTCGGCGGCCCTGCCAACACCACCTACGGTGAGAACACCGGCGTGCTCGCCCTCTCTAAGGTCTACGACCCCCGCGTTGTCCGCCTCGCAGCCATCTACGCCATCATCCTGAGCTTCTCCCCCAAGTTTGACGCGCTCGTCAACTCCATCCCCGCGGCCATCGTCGGCGGCGTCAGCTTCATCCTCTACGGTATGATCTCCGCGGTCGGTGTGCGCAATATCGTGGAAAACCAGGTCGACCTCACCAAGTCCCGCAACCTGATCATCGCAGCGGTCATGTTCGTCAGCGGCCTCGGCTTCAGCTCGGTCGGCGGCATCACCTTCACTGTCGGCGGCGCGGCCGTCACCCTCTCTGGCCTCGCCATCGCGGCCCTGTGCGGTGTCATCCTGAACGCCATCCTCCCCGGCAACGACTACGAGTTCGGCGTCAGCGTCACGGGCGACAAGTCCGCCGACCTCGGCAGCTACTAAGAAGCAAATTTCAAAATCAAATCAAAAAGGAAGCGGCACGCGCCGCTTCCTTTTTTCGCTTCTTCGTGCTATACTCTATCCAAATCCTTTGCAGGAGGCATCATTCATGGAAAGCATCAAGCCCGGGCGTTACCGCCACTTCAAGGGCAAAGAATATGAGGTCCTCGGCGTCGCACGTCATTCAGAGACGGAGGAGGAGCTCGTCGTCTATCGCGCGCTGTACGGCGACTTTGGCCTCTGGGTGCGGCCCGTGAGCATGTGGAACGAGACTGTCGAGCGCGACGGCAAGACGTTCCGCCGCTTCACCTATATCGGCGAATGACGGGCTATACGCTGATTCGCGCCAAGCGCCGTACGATGTCCCTGCAATTGGACCGTGACGGCCACGCCGTCGTCCGCGCGCCCTACGGCGTCAAAAAGGAATTTATCGACCGCTTCGTCGCCGAGCATGAGGGCTGGCTTACCCGCGCCCGCGAAAAGCAGCAGGCTCGCCGCCTTGCCCATCCCGAGCCAACGGACGAGGAGCGCAAAGCGCTCATCGCGCGTGCGAAGGAATACCTCCCGATGCGCGTCGATTACTGGAGCGGCATCATGGGCCTCACGCCGACGGGCCTCAAGATCACGTCCGCGCGCACGCGCTTTGGCTCGTGCAGTGGGAAAAACAGCCTTTGCTTTTCCTGGCGGCTGATGCAGTATCCGCGCGAAGCCATCGACTATGTCGTCGTCCACGAGCTCGCGCACATCCGCCACCACGACCACTCCCCCGCGTTCTACGCGCTCATCGAGCGCTACATGCCCGACTGGCGCGAGCGGATGAAGCTGCTGAAAGAATAAAAAGAGACGCTCTGCAGGCGTCTCTTTTCATCATAATATGGTAGTCCGACCTTCTCTTACTTGTTGAGCTTCAGCCGGAAGTCCTCGCCTTCGGCGCTGTAGCTCACCTTGTAACCCTGCTTTTCGGCAAAGCGGGTGACGTTTTCCACGCAGGTCATGCTGTCGACCAGCACGTCAAGAGACGCAGGCGCGTTCTTCTTCACCTCGTTCTGCACCATCACCACGGGCATGGGGCAGGAATATCCTCTTGCGTCGATCATGCTTTCGCCTCCTCCTTTTTCGGCAGATTCAAAATGACGACCACGAGCATCACAACAAGGCCGAGCACGACGGCGATCTTACCGGCAGTCGAGATACCGCCGACAATCAGCTCGCCCGCCTCGCTCTTGGAGTCGGGATTGCCCGCAAGGCCGAAGTTGTGCGCGAGCGCCGCGCCGACGAGCATACCGAACACGGTGACGGCACTGTCGCCGTTGCCCTGCGCGGCCAGAATGAGCTGGCGCAGCGGGCAGCCGCCGAGCAGCACGCTGCCCCAGCCGACGAGCACCATGCCCAGCAGATTCCACAGGTGCGCGCTGTGCGCGATGGGCTGGAGCGCGAAGCCGAGGTGGAACTTGCCCATGGCGAGGTTGCCGACCAGCGTGACGACGAAGATGGCAACAAAGCCATAGAGCAGGTGGAAGTCCTTGAGCATGAACGCGTCACGCAGGCCGCCGACCATGCAGAGCCTGCTCTTCTGCGCGAGCGCGCCAACAACGAGCGCGATGACAAGCGCGATCCAGAACGGCGCGCGCATCGAGCCCGGGCCCTCTTCCGAAAACTTGAACAGCGCGGGCACGGTGACGACGAGGATCAGCAGCGCGGCCATCACAGTCGGCAGCACGCCGCCCTCTGCCTTGTGCGCTTCGTACGAGCGCTTGAGCGAAAAGCCCTTTTTAAGGCTCGCAATGCCGAGCAGGATACCGCCGGTGAAGCCGATCAGGCCGACGAGCGCGTTGAGGTCACCGCCACCGAGGCGCAGCACCATGCGCAGCGGGCAGCCGAGGAACGCCAGCGCGCCGATGAC
>ERZ773106.311-NODE-311-length-54638-cov-5.457212_pt1 | contig 54638 bp, 43 predicted proteins | sample MGYA00580572_ERZ773106 | MGnify/ENA primary metagenome ERZ773106 (study PRJEB29015, sample SAMEA2737868) | human gut metagenome | biome: human gut; feature: human-associated habitat; material: faeces | place: China | collected 2012 ... | reverse complement strand
CTCCCCCAAGAGTCCACATCGACGGGGAGGTTTGGCACCTCGATGTCGGCTCATCGCATCCTGGGGCTGAATTCGGTCCCAAGGGTTTGGCTGTTCGCCAATTAAAGCGGCACGCGAGCTGGGTTCAGAACGTCGTGAGACAGTTCGGTCCCTATCTGTTGCGGGCGTAAGAGATTTGAAGGGAGCTGTCCTTAGTACGAGAGGACCGGGATGGACGTACCTCTGGTGCACCAGTTGTCCTGCCAAGGGCATAGCTGGGTAGCTATGTACGGACGAGATAAACGCTGAAAGCATCTAAGCGTGAAACTCCCCCTAAGATGAGATCTCTCATCCTTCAAGGAGTAAGGACCCAGAAAGACGATCTGGTTGATAGGCCGAAGGTGGAAGCGCAGTAATGTGTGCAGCTGATCGGTACTAATAGTCCGAGGGCTTGACCTACGAATGAAGCAGGCAAGGCCTTGAGAGGAGCTTTGAAGTTACATTGTTCGGTTTTGAAGGTTCGATTTGAAGACATGCACCTTTAGCTCAGCTGGTACTAACGCCGACAGGCGTTGTATCGCGGGCAACCGCGGAGCGGCACTTAGCCTGCGATTGAGTACGTAGTGCGAGCAGGAGGAGCAGACAGAAAGATAAGCGCAATGAGCGAAAGAACATGCACCTTTAGCTCAGCTGGTAGAGCACCTGACTCTTAATCAGGGTGTCCAGGGTTCGAGTCCCTGAAGGTGTACCATCCCACTGGATGGGAGCACCATCCAGTGGGGACCCCACGACGCAAGGCATGGCCCGTTGGTCAAGTGGTTAAGACAGCGGCCTCTCACGCCGTTAACATCGGTTCGAATCCGGTACGGGTCACCAGACTTTTCAAGGGCGAAAGTTCTTGACAAGGGAAGCGAAATACAATATAATACAGTTTGTTCTCCGGCAAGACCGGATGACATAGAGTTGGTGCTGATTAGGGCGAGGGTCCACCCGTTCCCATTCCGAACACGGCAGTTAAGCTCGTTCCTGCTGACAATACTTGGCTGGCGACGGCCCGGGAAGATAGGTAGCGCCAACACTGAGAGGCCACATCGTTTGATGTGGCCTTTTTTCGTCGCATGGGAGGCATCGTTTTGCAATATCATCAAGTGGTCAAAGGAAGATTTCTACGGCGGCCCAACCGTTTTATCGCTCATGTGGAGACAGAAGACGGGCTGCAGATCTGCCATGTAAAAAACACCGGACGCTGCCGGGAGTTGCTGGTGCCGGGAGCAGCGGTCTATCTGGAAAAGGCCGCAAATTCTGCGAGAAAGACAGCGTATGACCTTATCGCCGTGGAGAAAGGGGCCTTGCTGATCAATATGGATGCGCAGGCCCCAAATCGTGTTTTTCAGGAGTGGGCCGCCCAAGGACATTTCCTGCCAGATCTAAAGTCCATTCAACCGGAATATCATTATGGAGAGTCCCGTCTGGACTTTGCGCTGACAACAGAAGCCGGGCTGCACCTGGTGGAAGTCAAGGGTGTTACCCTGGAGGAAAACGGTGTTGTCCGATTTCCGGACGCGCCGACAGAACGGGGCGTGAAGCATATTCACGAGTTACAGCGGGCTGTCCGGGAGGGAATGGGCGCTACCCTGTTTTTTGTGATCCAGATGCACGGCGTGGATCGCTTCTCTCCCAACGACGCCACCCATCCGGCCTTCGGTGCGGCCCTTCGGGAGGCAGCTGCCTGGGGTGTCCAAGTGTACGCCTATGACTGCCTGGTGACGCCGGACAGTTTAACTATCCACCAGCCGGTGCCGGTGGTATTATAAGGGAGCGGCAATATGGGATTTTTGGAATTGCTGTTGATCGGCGTGGGGCTCTCGATGGACGCCTTTGCTGTAGCGGTGTGCCAGGGACTCTGTATGCCAAAACTGAATCTGCGCTATGCGGCTGTGATTGCGCTGTTTTTTGGCGGATTTCAGGCGCTGATGCCCTATGCCGGCTGGCTGCTGGGCGCCCAATTTGCCGGGTACATCCAACATCTGGACCACTGGCTGGCTTTTTTTCTGCTGGCATTCATCGGCGGTAAGATGGTGTGGGAGTCTTTGAAAGGGGAGGCGGAGGAGACGGCCTGTGCGGTGAGTGTGACGCTGGATTATAAGCAGCTGCTGCTGATGGCGGTGGCTACCAGCATCGACGCATTGGCTGTTGGGGTCACGTTTGCATTTTTGAACGTGGACATCCTGCCTGCTGTGACGGTCATCGGCTGCACGACTTTTGTGATCTCCCTGGCGGGTGTGGTGATCGGGACCTTTTTCGGCGCCCGCCTCCAGTGCTGGGCGGAGATCGCCGGCGGTGTGATCCTGATCCTTCTGGGTGGAAAGATTCTTCTGGAGCACCTGGGGATCCTGTAAGCGCCTATAAAAAACAGCGAAGTGGAAAACGCCCCGGGCCATTTGGCCCGGGGCGCTGGTTATCTTATGAAATCTCAGCAGCAGGGATTGGGATTGCAGCCGCAGTTGTTGTTGCAGCCACAGCCGCAGCCGTTGCCGCCCCAGCTGCCGTTGCCGCAGCAGCACCAAATGATGATCAGCAGAATGATGATCCAGCAGCAGTTGCCGCCGCCAAAGCCGTTATTGCACATACCGGAACCTCCTATGAAATCGTAGACCGACCGAACCGGTCTCAATCCATAGTATGCCGGACCGGCAAAGGGGTTCCGGTTTTATTTCCGGCCGCTGGTGACGAGTGCGTCGGCCGCCTGTTTCTCCCGCACGGTGAAGACGCCCTTGTCCATCAGCGTGTCTCCCAGTGTCTGCCTGCTGCCGGACACCGCGGCATCCAGCGCGTAGTAGGAGACGTATGCGAGATCCGCACGGAGGAACGTGCCGCCCTGCAGGGCGGCCAGCTCGCCCTCCGTGATGACGCCATTGGTCAAGGCATTGGTCAGTGTGCCGGAGAGGTCCTTGTTGTCCGCGGAGCTGTATCCCAGTGCCCGGAGGATGAACTCCATGTATTGGCTGGCTGTCACCGTCTGGCTGGGCCGGAAGGTGGTGGCGGAGTATCCGTTGGTGTAGCCCTTGCTGTATGCGTAGCCCACGTATTTCTCGCTCTGGGTCCCGGAGGTGATGTCCGTGAAGGGAGTGGAGCCGGTGTAGGCCAGCGCATCATTCTCCTCGCCCAGGACGCGGATGAACATGATGAGGGCTTGCAGGCGGGTAGGGGCGACCTCCAGGTCATATCCATCTCCGTAGCCGGTGAAGCTGCCTTGAAACAGGTGCATGGTCTTGAGCGCGACAGCAATGGCGTTGTAGTCCGTGTTGGTGGAGTAGCTGAAGGCGTAGGGGCCCTGATAATCCACAACCGCCGTCTTGGAGGTGACGGTAAACACGGCGGTGGTTTCCTCAGCCACCAGATACCGGTGGCTGGCTGTAAGGGCACTGCCACTGGTAACGATGGTCCCTGTGGTGACATCCACCACAGCGCCGGAGTTGAACGTGACCTGCATACCGCCCGCCAGCAACAGGACGCCCGTGCCGGTGGAGCCGGTCAGGGCGTCGCCTGCCTTCAGACGGGTCTCCATCCACGTGGCGGCCCCGCCGTCGGAAGGAGCCGCGTCTCCGTTCAGCAGCGCTTGGTCAGAGGCGTCCAGTTTTTCCTCCACCCGCTGGTCTACCGCATCGGTGAAAGTGCCGGTGAGATAGGAGAGGGAGGCCAGCGGATCGGAGGCCCCGCCGGCCGCGGCCAAGGCGTACACAACGGTGACGGTAAGTAAGAGGCAGACGGTGATGAGGGCAGTCTTGGTCTTCCTTGTCATAGATGATTCCCTTCCACGCTGGAGCGTCAGCGGTTGGCGATGCGGTAACTGAGGGTCAGGAGGCTGTCTGCGAAGTGAATGTTCTCAAACTGCACATCCGGGAGCTGACTGCTGAGCTCAATGTTGGTAAAGTTCCAAAAGCCCTTGACGCCCAGATTGATGAGGTGGCTGGCGGTGTCCTGGGCCACGGACTGGGGAATGGTCAGCACCACCACGTCCACCGGGTGGTCCTGTAGGAAGTGATCTAGCTCGGACATGGCGTATACCGGCACATTATTCACCACAGTCCCGATCACGGCGGGGGAGACATCAAAGGCTGCGTCCACCGTAAACCCACTCTGGGAGAATGGGAAGTTCTGCAGCAGTGCGTGGCCCAGATTGCCAACGCCGATCATGATGAGGTGGTGGTTGTTGTCCACGCCCAGGATATGACCGATCTCGGCCCGCAGTTCTTCTACATTGTAGCCGTAGCCCTGCTGGCCGAACTCACCGAAACAGCTGAAATCCTGGCGGATCTGAGAGGCGGTGATGTTCATCTCCTGCCCCAGGGAGTGTGAGGAGATGCGCACGACGCCGCGGTTGCAGAGGTCTGTGAGCTGGCGGTAATATCTGGGCAGACGCCGTATCACGGCGTCGGAGATGTTTTCCTTTCGCATATAAGTCACTCCTTGCTATTTGTTAAATCATTCTCAATTAAGTTTAGACCAAAATCAGGGACTTGTCAATTTTTTTAACAATCTTTTTAAGAAAAATTTTTTCAAGAAAAGCTTTACAAAGCGGAAAAATGTTGGTATACTAAATAAGCTGTTTGAAGAAGATGTTGATGTATGCGCCTGTAGCGCAGTTGGATAGCGCGTCAGACTCCGACGTTTCAGGCTCGTTCAGTTGAGAGGCGGCGCAAAGCGTTGGGAGTCCTTGGTTTTAACGGGCAGAGAGAAAAAATTCTGTTTCCGTTGACTACTATTTGACTACCAATTTTGAAAATCCCGTGTTATAATAGAACACAGTTTAGGTATGCGCCCGTGGCGCAGTTGGATAGCGCGTCAGACTCCGACTCTGAAGGCCGCTGGTTCGAATCCAGTCGGGCGTACCAAACCCCACTCGTAAGCATTTGTTTACGAGTGGGGTTTCTCTATGAACTTGAGCAGATCGGTTACTGACCTCTCCGCACCCCTATTCTATCTGCGGAAACCTCCGCGGCTCCGCCACACACTGGTACAGCACAGCGCCGCAGTCCCGGCAGATCAAATACTTCAGCCGGTTGCCCAAGAATCCGTTCCGTCGGAAAGTCACGATGGCCTGTTCTGCTGCCAGTCGATCCCCAGGTCACACGATCCACAGTGGGCGCAATGGTTGACAGGGAGCTGCGGCTGTTTCGTTTCTCTGCTTTTCATCAAATCTCCAACCCCTCCTGCAGCACCTGACTGGCCGCTTTCTTGTTCTTGTCGAAGGCGTGGGTATAGATGTCCAGCGTGGTGGACGGTTGGCTGTGGCCCAGCAGGCCTGCCACGGTGGCCACGTCGGCGCCGCCGGCAATCAGGAGGCTGGCGTTGGTGTGCCGCAGGGAGTGGACGTTCAGGGTAGGGGGCAGGCCGTGCTTCTTCAGGATCAGCTTGAACCGCCAGGTGAAGGTAGAGGGCGTCATGGGGAGCCGGGCCCCGTGACGGCGGAAGATGTAGTCCGCGTCCTCCAGTTTTCGCCCGTCATACGTCTCCGTCTCCCAGGCACACTCCTGCTGGAACTCTTTCAGCAGAGACTCCATCTCCAGAGAGAAGTACACATACCGATCCCCGGCCACAGTCTTTGTCTCCTTGACGATGATGTCCTCACCGGTGACCTTCACCACATTCCTCTGGATGTGAATGGACCGCTCATCCCAGTTGATGTCGCCCCATTGCAGGCCGCAGCACTCGCCCCGGCGCATCCCGGTGGCGATGATCAGCTTGAAGTAGGTCTCATATTTGAGACTTTCTTCCTCCAATGCGCCGATGATCCTTTGCAGGGTTTCCAGGTCCGCAATCTTCTTTTCCTTTTTTCTCCCAGCATAGCGGTAGGTCCGCCAGGCGGGGTTGTGATCCAGAAAGCCGCCCTCCATGGCATCGGAGAGGATCGTACACAGCGTCGCGTGTACGCCCTCCACGGTATGCTCGGAGAGCGGCCTTCCAGTTTCAAGGCTGATGACTTTTCGCAGTTCCGTATAGAAGTTACGGAAGTGTTCCGGCCGGAGTTCCGTCAACTTGTAGTGACCTAAGACCGGCAGGAAACGGTCAATGTCCTGCCGGTCCCTGGCCAGGGTAGACTTGGCCAGCTTGCCGGGTGCGATCTCCCGGAGCCACAGCTCCGTGTACTTCGCCAGAGTGATGGAACGGTCTACCTCCTGGGGCAGGCCCTTGCACTCCCGCTCGAATAGGACCGCCTGTTCATTGAGCCATTTCTCTTTCTGTTTTTGTGTCAGTCCCTCCGGTGAATGAACGGTTTTCTGCTTGGGCCTGATGCGATTGCCCTCAAAATCATAGCCCATAGAGACCACCAGCAGGTAGCTGCTGCCCCGTTTTCGGATACTTGCCATGTTGTGTTGACCTCACTTTCCTTGGCCTCGTTCCTGTTGAGGCCGGTTTTGCAAGCACAACATACCGCAAGCACCTGACGATAGCTACTGAAACTTTCGGGAAAGAACATTTTCTACGAAAGCAACAATCATCCCGCCTGCTGGTGCAGTAGGGAGTCCTCCATAATACTGGCCGCCTGCTGCTTCAAGGCCAGCTGCGGGTGGCAGTAGGTGCGCTCCAGAAAAGAGGTATCCCCGTGCCCCGCCAGCTCCGCCACCGTCTGCTTGTCCACACCATGGTGCAGGAGGGTGGTGACGAAGTAGTGCCGGAGGGTGTGAAGGTGGTATTCCTTCGGAAAACCGAGTTCCTCATAGATCATCCGGAGATGTTTGGTGAAGGTGTCCGGGTGGAAGAGATGCCCCTCCCAATTCACGAACAGGTAGTCCGAGACTTCACGCCCCTGCTCCTCCGCCTCCGCCATTTTTATACAGCAATAGGACTGCAGGTACCCGGTAAATTCCGGGCTGATGGCGATGGTTCGGCTGCGGCCGTTCTTGGTAGGTCCCTCCACCACACCTTTTCCCGGGACAACGCTGCGGGAGCGGCTGACGGTCAGAACAGAAGTATTATCTCGAGAGTCCACCGGAAAATCCTCCCACTTAAGGGCGCACAATTCTCCACGGCGGCATCCGGTGTAGATGGCCAGCACATAGTAAGTCCGGTACTCAATCTCTTCGTTGCAGATGTAGTTGAGGAAGCGTAGCGCTTCTTCTTCCATGGGGATCTGCTGCTGGGCAGACTCCGTTTCCGGCAGATCAACCATCCGGGCTGGGTTCTTCTGAATGATCTCATTCCGTTTGGCGTCAGTGAGGACGGCGGAGACCACGGTCAGGTACTTCTGCACCGTGGCCTCCCCAATGGGTTTGCCCCGATATGTCCGCTTCCGCAGTTCTGCCAGCATATTCTCCAGTGCGATGGGCCGCAGGCGGTTGATGGGGATGGCCCCGATGAAGGGATACACCCTCTCCAGCATCCGGCGGTAGCTCTCCAGAGTACTTGGGGCATACCGGACCTGCCGGGCCAGCCACCGTTCGGCGTACTCCTGAAAGGGCAGATTCCCGTCCTCGCAGTAACCGGCCTTGAACTGCCGCTCCAGTTCCTCTGCCTCGTGAGCCACATACTGCCGGATGCCCCGCTTGGGAATACTCTCCGGCACCCGAATGGTCTTGGCCTTGCAGATCTTCTTCCTATCCGGACGGTAGCCGTTGCTGACGGTGATCTTGAATCTGCGGTTGTCCAGTTGTTTGATACTTGCCATATATTTAGAATCCTTTCATAGTCAAATCGATTTCGTCCTCGTGGTCATCCGCTTTGTGACCGAGGGCGATTTTCTTCTGCCGCTCCTTCTGCCGGAGCTTGCGGTCAGTGTGCTGGTGCATGGTGGTGGCATCCCTCACTGGAAGATCGGACTGAATATGTTCCAAATCTTTTCCCAACTGGACCACACCACCCACAGCGCAGCTCCAGTCATCGATAGAGCTGCCAGACCCAAGAACAGTCTGCTCCAGGGGATGTAGGGCAGGCGCAATTTGGGCAGAGAAAAGCGACGCTCTCTCTTTTTCCCACCCTGTTTCAGCATGGCATGAGTTTGGGCCACATCCCGCGCCAGGGCCTCCAGCTGGGCCTGGGTGGGGAAGTTGCCCCACCAGCTGGGACATCGCCCGCAGCAGGGCCTCCTGTGCGCCGACGCTGGCCTCTAGGTGATCCAGACGGTCGCTGTTGGAGCGCTCCAACCGGTACAGAGCCGTGAGCGCCACCAGCAAATCGTTCCAGTCCTGCCTCGTGGGAGTGTCCGGCGGCGTAGGCGGCGCCTGCATAGATTGCGGCTGGTTCAGCCGCTTCAATTCCTCTGTGGATAATCTCCGCTCGGATTCGGAACTCACGTTCCATGACCTCCTTCGTGTACTTCGATTCGTGGAGCCGGTCATCCCGGCACTTCATGCCCTCCGGGGTGGTGTAGGTAATGTTCTTCCGGCTCTCTGTCCACCGCACCTGATATCCTTCGCTCTCCATCAGGGAGATGAAGTCCTCCCTGGTAGAGGCGTAGTGCATACACTGGTCGATGGTGTTCAGCAGGCGGAACTTCCAGCTCTCGCCCTTGGCGGCGGAGCGGTATTCGCGGGTGCTCATGCGTTTTTGTTTCACCTGCTTTTCAGGCGGCGGCAGGATCTCCAGTCCGTGGGTGGCACAGATCTCATCGTTGACCTGACGATGTGCCTGCAGGTCGGCGGCACTCTGATGGAGCTTGTGACCATCCCGGAAGCTGACGCTGTTTACCACCAGGTGGTTGTGCAGATGGTCCGTGTCTACATGGGTGGCCACCAGTACCTCGAAGTCCGGGAATTCCCGCTGGGCCAGTTCCAGGCCGATGGCGTGGGCCTCCTGAGGTGTCAGGGTGTCCTGCTCACTGAAGGACTGGACGAAGTGGTAGTACTGCCTCCCGTCCGTTTTCTGAAATCGCTCCTTGGTGAGCTGCATTTCAGAGAGGGCAGACTGGGCGGTACAGTTCCAACCGCTCACCAATCGCTGTCCTTCCCACAGCGTCTTTTCCTCCTGTTGGGTGTACTGCAGTACGCCGCCCAAAGCACCTCTGCCGCCACCACGATTTTTGATTGCGGTGAAGGTTGCCATCTCAGATCACCTCCCGCAGCAGCTGGCGGAGCTGTTCGCTGACCTGTCTGTAGCTCTCCGCCAGTCGGTCACCGTACACGACAGTGACCTTTCCCATGTTGACCAGAGTGGTGAGTTGGTTGAGATTCCGCCCCTGGGCTTTCAGTTCGGACAGCACCTGATCCAAACCATCTACCCGGACGATCTCTTTGCCCAGCCCACAGAGACACAGGTAGTCGGTGACGGTCAGGCCCAGTTCCTGTGCCTTGGCCCGGATACGGTCTTTGGTTTGCGGTGTCACCCGCAGGGTGATGATTTCCGTTTTCTTTTTTCTCTGCATTCGTACTCCTTTCTCCCCTTCAGGGGCTGGGGGCCGGGGCGGCGCCCCGGAACAGTGGCCGGCGTATAGCCAGACGCGATGCTTGCCCTCTCTAAAGAGAGGAATTCGTATCCTCGGATCCATCCGCATTACCTTCGGCCAACTGATCGACAGGGTCGATAGTGCCGATTTCTCTGGGGACTGCGGTATCGTCACTATCGGCACTACTGAGCTGGATGATCCGTCTTCCGTTGCTCCGCCGGATCACGGCGGAGATCCTGTTTTTCCTTAGCGTATCAACGCTTTGCAGGATCAGGCGAGCTACCTTTTTCGGCGTGATACCCTCCTGACCATCAGGGTCGATTTTTTGAGACAGCTCCGTGGGAGTGCCGATAAATTCTCTCTGATCTTTCAAAAGGACAGAGAGAAGAACCACGATGCGGTCTTCCAACAGCTCCGGTTGCGATTTGCTGTCAGAGATCAGCTCCCACACGTTGTCGCCGTTCCGCTCCAGTTCCAACTCCCGGAACTCGATATCCCGGCCGATACAGGTGAGCTTTGCTCGGCTGCTTCCCCGCCGTTCCTCTACCAGCGTGAAGCTGGAATCCACCGCCCCGCTGATGGCGGTGGTGCCGGAGATCCGGTGGAACACATCCTCGGACTTCTCCTTCCGCAGGTGATGAATCAGCAGAATAGCGATGCCGTGCTTGTCCGCCAGCCGTTTCAGAACGGACAGGTCCCGGTAGTCGTTGGCGTAGGTGGCATCGTGGACGGGCCGGATTATCTGTAATGTGTCGATGATGACCAGCACCGTTCCGGGATGCTCCGACACGAAGGATTCGATCTGCTCCTCCAGTCCCTGCCCGATGGGAGCACACTCCGTGCAGAAGTGAACGTTTGGCGGTGCATCCTCCGTGATCTCGAACAGCCGGTTTTGAATGCGGAGGACAGAGTCCTCCAGGCAGAGATAGAGAGTGGTGCCCTGTTGGGTGTTCATTCCCCAGACCGGTTCTCCCTTGGCTACAGTCACTGCCAGCCAGAGGGCCAGCCAGGACTTCCCCACCTTTGGGGAGCCTGCCAGGATGTGCAGACCTTTGGAGAGCAGCCCGCTTACCACGAAGTCCGGCGGGCGCAGCGGCTGACTCATCAGGGTCTCGCCATCCACGGTGCGGAGCTGTGAGATGTTGGGTTTCATGTTGTAGACCTCCTTGTTTCGAATATGAAAAGAGCGCCCACAGCTGTGAGCGCTTTGAAGAGAAGGAAGTTTTCCTCTACTTGATTATTCTTCGGATTTTGATAAAATGTGAGTATCGCAAGACAGCACGAAAACGGATATGGGACAGGAGGCCGAGGCCATGCCGCTGGGGATCGAGCAGAACAATCATCTCCTGAGTCTGACACTGGATGTCTGGCAGGATCAGATCTTCTTCAACGATTCCGCGTTTCCCGCCGGGTACTTTGCTGCCGACATCCTGAATGTCAGCGACGAGACGATGCGGGAGCTCCTTACACACGGCGGGGAGATCAGCTTTCAGGTGGAGGCGCTGGCCAATGCCGGACGCGAGGAGTTCATCAAACTGCTGCCGGAGACACGTACCTCCATGGAGAAGGTGCTGGATGCCCTATGGAAGTGTCCGCCGTACAGTTTTTTGGAAAAGGGGAAGGATTTCCAGGCACTGGACGTCCTGTTCGATCCCGAACTTGTCGACGAGCTGCTGAAGCCGGAGTCCCCGGTCCGGCAGTTCTTCTTCCGCTATTTGACCGCGGGGTTCAGTATCCCGCTGGGGATCTTTCATTTTGCAGCCGCTGGATGGTATTTTGAAGCGGGATATCTGCACCGCCTCAAAAAGCGGACGGAGACGCATTTTGCGATTGCCACCCATGACTGCTTCACCAGTGAGGACTTCTGGACACATATGCGGGGATTGCCCATGGCGGATATCGAGGCATTCACCATCTTCCCGAAGATCGCATCCTCCTATGTGTTTGCTCAAAGCCCCAGGAATGAAGAAGAGATGGTATTCGTGCAGCGGATCAACTTTCCCACGCCGATGCAGTTCTATTGCTTTGACCTGCTGAACGGGATGCATCACGTCCACGCGCCCAGCCGGTGCCAGAACTGCGGACGATATTTCTTGACGACCAGTGGACATCAGCCCAAGTACTGCGACGGCATCGCGCCTCAGGATAGCCGCATGACCTGCCGGCAGTACGGGGCCATGCAGCATCAGAAGGAGCAGAACAAACAGCACCCGGTCTACCGTATCTTCAGCACCCGGACCAACACCATCCGCAAGCACCACCAGCGAGGGAAGATCTCCGACGAGCTGCGGCAGGCCGCCCTAAAGCTGGCGGAGGAATACAGGGACAAGGCCCTTCTGGACAACGACTATGCATCCCACAGCTACGCCCGGGACATGGAGCAGGAGCACCTCTACGGGGAGGCCCGGAAACGGGTGAGAGAAAAAGAAGGAGGGTAGTCCCATGACAAAACAGAGTGTCTCTGCTGCCGGGGACTCCCCCACAAATGAGGAGCTGGTCCAAAGATTACAGGAAGGAGACGCCTCTGCAGCAGAGGAGTTGCTCTGCCAGAACAGCAGTTACCTCACCATGTTGGCAAAACAATATGACAAGACGGTGCGCGGCCCCTCCTTGGGAGAAGATCTGAAGCAGGAGGGCGCACTGGCACTCCTGAAGGCCGCTGAACAGTTCGCCCCCACAATGGGAAATCGTTTTTTGACGTATGCCACGCCTGCCATCCAGGCGGCGATGCGGGACTGCGCCGCCCGAAGTGCCCTGCCACTGGCGGTTCCGACTGGGCGGTATCACCAGCTGCGGCAGGTCCTGCGGCTCATGGCAGAGAAGGAAAAAGAGTCGGAGGCGGAGCTGCTTCCACGCATCATGGCGAGTCTGCGGGTTTCGGAATCTGTGGCACGGTCGCTGCTCCTGGAGAGCCGGACGCTGTTCCAAAGTTACGATTTGGGCGACCAGGTGTTTGAAGTGAGCGGTGGCGGAGACCCAGCAAAGGCTTACGACCGCCAGATGCGGAGAAAACTGCTTTTCCAGCGTATCGAGGAGGTCCTGTCACCAAGAGAGCTGAACCTGGTACGCTGTCATTTGGGGATCGGCCAGCCGGAGGAGCAGGGCATAACGTTCCAGGAGCTGGCCATCCGGCTGAACTACAACGGCCCCAGCGGAGCGGAGAAGGCATACAAGAACGCCATCCGGAAAGTAAAACAACACCTCCACGGCGGAGCCTACGGTCGGTGGCTGGACATCCAACAGACTCTTCAGGAGGCACAGCGGGAAGCAGGGCAGGAGTCTGGTTCCTGTACCCCGCAAAAGACGTGGATCAAATAACAGCGGAACCTCGATTCCCATATCGAAGTTCCGCTATTTTGTACTGAAGTCAATCCTGGATGTGGGTTTGACATCCCACTATGGACGGTACTGGCATCGGACGGAGGAGGCATTACTCCATGATCCAAAAGAATCAAAAAAGACCGAGCAATGTGCTGCCTGGTTGTGCTCCTCTCCAAAACGATTTGATGGTACCGAGATAAGTTGCATCAGCCGATTTGACAAAGTACGAGATTGTTTTTTGTTTAACTATCCAAATATTTATGAATGCTTTAAAACAAAGTTGACTTCATTAAAAATGATAATTAAAATAATAATTAAAATAATAACAATAAAAATAAACACTCCAAATAAGAAACCAGACCGGAGATATACGATGGCATAAAACGCATGCGGGTATAGGGAGGAGTCCATGAAAAAGAAATCATTTTTTCAAATTGCAGTGATTCTGATGGCGTCATTTGCCTCCTGGATTTATTGCATTGCAGTTGTGGTACTGGGCCTGATCTATCAGGCCTATCCCGGACAGGAGCACATCGCAGTGCTGATTTCCACGCTTCCCACACTGGTGATGATGCTGTCGGCGTTTGCCTCCAGTGTATTGCTGCGCTTCTGCAACCGAAAATATGTGGTGATCATCAGCATGCTGATCTCCATTGGAGCTGGGCTGCTGATTCTTTTTCTGGAGCTGCCCCTGGCGGGCGTGATCCTATGTTCTGCGCTTCTGGGCGTCCCGGGCGGGACTATCGCTTCCGCCAATCCCACGGTGCTGGCGGAAATTGCGCCGCCCAGACTGCGGGACAAGGTGTTGGGCTGGCACAACTCCATGATGATGCTGGGAATGGCTATTTTCACACTGCTGGGCGGCGTGTTCGCAAAGACCGGACGGTTTCAGGATGGCTACAAAACCGTGCTGGTGCTGCTGCCTATTCTGATTCTGGTCCTTCTCTTTTATCCCAATGTAGATAGAGAACCAACGAAAGATGTCCTCAATGCGGACATTTCCGCAGCGACCCCCACGGCGGAGCCGGAGCGATTCCCCAGGGTTGCGGTGGGACTTCTGCTGGTGTACGGCATCGGCTCCATTTTCTGGAATGCCTGGTATATGAACTACTCAGATTACATCGTCAATGAGGCGCAGCTGGGTACCTCGGCCATGGCCGGCATGATCGGCTCCCTCTGCAGCGTTGCAGGGACAGTCTCCGGCCTGGTGGTTGCGTTTTGGATTCGTGCGACAAAGAAGTTCAGCATTTCGCTGGCGTTTATTCTCGGCGGAGCGGCCATGCTGCTGCCGCAGCTGACCCAAAGCGCCATAGGCTGCTATGCCGGCGGAATCCTCTGCCAGTTTTTCAACCTGATCATTGGTTCCGGATTGACCACCTACCTTGGTCTGGTGACCACAGGGAAAAATGCGGCGACCGCCCTCTCTCTTCTGGCGGGATTTGAGGGCTCTGGCGTATTTCTGTGCGGCTATATTGTCCCCCTGGTGGGCAATCTCTTCGGCGGCGGAGCGGGGACAAACATCCTGGTCAGCGGGATCATCATGATGGGAATTGGAATTCTGGCTTATTTCGTCATCAAACCTGCCCACGAAGCAGCCTATGGAAATCTGAAAGCTGAAAGCCAACACTAACACAGAAACTTGAAGACCGGGGTGGACTGTCTTTGTGACAGTCCACCCCGGCTTGCGATTCCTCAGAAAGTATGGGAGAAAATGGTTGATTTTGTTTTTCTAACTGTTATAATAACTTAGAGAAATTATATTTTGGAGTAATATGTGCAAAAGACGATACAGAGAGGACGGGACAGTATGATTGACACGTCAGATGTCCGAAAGATGAATATGAACGCCATCCGGGCTGTCATGTGGCGGGGCGGCGAGCACACCAAGCAGAGCATTGCGGCGGACACGGGCCTAAGTGTTGCCACCTGCAACACCTTGCTGAATGAGTTGGAGCGAAACGGCGAGGTGCACAGTCAGAAATACCAGCTCAATGGGGTGGGCAGAAGCACCAGCGTCTATCGGATCAACGAGGACTATGAGAGTATTCTCTGTGTCCGGATTGATTTGGACTCAGAGGGAAACCGGCTTCTCCTCTGTGACGTGCTCTCCATGCTGCGGTCGACGCTCTATCAGGAACAGACGCAGTTCACGGTATTGGATATGGACCGTGTGGCCGGGAAAATCACCGAGATGCTGGAGAAGTTCCCCAACATCTCGTGTATCCTGGTGGGAACCAGCGGAATCATAGACCACGGCGTGCTGCGGCTCTCTGACATCCCGGAGCTGGAGGAGGCCCACCTGCTGGATGCGCTCCGGGCGGTGGCGCAGCGGCGGCCGATCTACATGACCTACGACTGTCAATACCGTGTTTATGGAGCTTACAAAGATGCGGGTTATACCAGCGAGACGCTGACATTGCTGTTCTGCATGAGAAATGTCCTGGCAGGCACAGCATCTGTAATCGGGGGGAGAATTGTCAGCGGGAAGAACGGCTTTGCCGGGATGACCGGATATATGCCGTGGGGGATGAGTCAGGAGGAGCAGATCCAGGCCATTGCCCAGGGGAGTCCGAAGGGGCTGGAGTTGATCGTGAAGACGGCACTCTCAGTCATTGCGATGTTAAACCCGGACGAATTGCTCTTTGCCGGAAACGTGGTGGATCGGGAGATGATGGAGGCGGTTCAGACGGCGTGCGCCAAGGCGGTTCCGCCGGAGTTCCTGCCGAAACTCCGCTTGGCAGATCATCGGGGAGATCAGTACTATCTGGAGGGAATGTACCAGAAAGCACTGGAGATGAAGGCTGACCTGGCAATCGAATACTGGCAGTGACGGAAGCGGCACGGCATATGAAGCGCAGAGAACGCCTTTGGCGAATCTTCCTTTGTGGGGATCGCCAAAGGCGTTGTTTGTTTTTTGTTTAACTATCCAAACTTCATCGCGAGTGGGAAAAAACCATTGACTTTGTTAAATTAAATACTTACAATAATTATTAAAATAATAGTTATAAAAATATGGGACGAAAAAGTTCAGGAGAAAAATGGAGGTAGCGAGACATGCTGGATCGATTGTTTTCCCCCCTCACCATCAATGGAAAGACTCTGAAAAACCGCTGCGTGGTGACCCCAATGCTGATGAACTTCTGCGAGGAGGACGGCACCTGCACAGAGCGGTTTGCGGCGTATCACGAGGCCAAGGCCAAGGGCGGCTTCGCCATGATTGTCACGGAGAATGTGGCGGTCACATCTGTGGCCAAAGGCTATCAGTGGATTCCCGGCCTGTGGAAGGATGAACACATTCCCGGCTTCCGGAATTTGACAGATCGGGTGCATCAATATGATACCGTCATCATCGCCCAGCTGAACCATCCCGGCCGACAGGCCTCTGAAAGATATGCCAAGGCCCAGTCCTGGGCTCCCTCTGCCATCCCGGACCCCTATCACAATGAGGAAATGCCCCACGAGATGACCATTGCGGAGATCCACAAGACGGTGGAGGACTTCGGCGACGCCGCCCTGCGGGCCAAGAAAGCTGGATTTGACGGCATTGAGCTCCACGGTGCCCACGGCTACATGATTCCGGAGTTCATGTCCATGTACACCAACAAGCGCACCGACGAGTACGGCGGCGACCTGACCAACCGGATGCGGTTTGCCCTGGAGATCATTGAGAATGTCCGCCAAAAATGCGGCCCAGACTTTATTCTGGGATACCGGCTCTCCGCCGATGAGCGGGTGACTGGCGGTCTCACCATTGAGGACACCAAAGCCATCGTCCCCTACCTGGACCAGGCCGGCGTGGACTACTTCAGCATCTCCATCGCGGTGAATGCCACAGATGACCAGATGATCCCCTCCATGTACTACCGCCACGGCTATCAGGCGGACTACGCCAAGGAGGTGAAGGATGTCACCTGCAAGCCGGTGATTACGGTGGGCCGCATCAACGACACCCGGATTGCCGAGAGCATCCTGCGGTCCCACAAGGCGGACCTGATCGGGTTTGCCCGGCAGTCCCTCACGGACCCGGAGACGCCGAATAAGGCGCGGGAGGGACGCTTCGAGGATATCCGCAAGTGCGTGGGCTGCCTCCACGGCTGTGTGGGCCACATCGACACCGGCCTGGCCGGCTCCTGTGAGCTGAATCCGCTGGTGGGTCATGAGAGCGACCCGGAATACCAGACAGTCCCGGCGGAGCACCCCAAGAAGGTAATGGTAGTGGGCGCGGGCCCCGCCGGCATGCAGGCCGCCATCGCGGCGGCGGAGTGCGGCCACCAGGTGGAGGTATACGACAGCGACCGCTGGGCCGGCGGCCAGTACCGGATTGCCTCCATCCCGCCCGGAAAGGGCGAGATCACGGCCTTCCTCCGCTGGCAGGTGCGGGAGCTGGAGAAGCTGCATGTTCCCGTCTTCCTGAATACCACCGTCACCAAGGAACTGGTGCTGGAGAAGAAGCCGGACGTAGTGGTCGCGGCCACCGGCGTGACGCCCATCGTTCCGAAGAAAATCCCCGGCGTGCAGAACCCCAATGTGGTCCTGGGACAGGACGTGCTGAAGGGTGCCGTCAACACCGGCAGACGCTGCGTTGTGGTGGGCGGCGGCCTGGTGGGCGTGGAGGTGGCCAACCATCTGGCCTCCCTGCTGAAGGAAGTCACCGTGGTGGAGATGCGGGACGGCATTGCCCTGGATGAGGGGCCGGCCCCCCGCAAGGACCTGTTGCAGGACCTGGCCAACAATGGGGCGAAGGCCTATACCAGCACCACGGTGGATGAGATTACGGATCACTCCGTCATCGTCTCCGGTGCCCACAACGAAGAGATTCCCGCGGACACGGTTGTGCTGGCCATCGGCCGGGTTTCCAATACCGCTCTGGCGGAGGAATTGACCGCCGCAGGTGTGGATGTGCGGATCATCGGTGATGCCAAGGAGCCCGGCCTGGCCGGCGCCGCCATCCGGGAGGGGTATCTTCTGGGCCGGCACCTGTAAGGCGCCGGAGAACACGCACATGGAGGGATTTCTATGATCAAACATCGTGGACTGGGCGTGGCGGTGGTGCTGCTGTCGTCCTTTGCCGCCTGGATCTACTGCATTGCAACGGTGGTGCTGGGCCTGATCTACCAGGCCTATCCCGGCCAGGAGAATGTGGCCATTCTGATCTCCACGCTGCCCACCATTGTCATGATGCTGGCGGCTTTTGCATCCAGTGTCATTCTGCGGGTCTGCAACCGGAAGCTGGTAGTAGTGGTCAGCATGGCAATCTCCATTGTGGCAGGGGCGCTGATCCTGCTGGTGGAGATGCCGCTGATCGGCGTGATTATCTGCTCGTCTCTGCTGGGCATTCCGGGTGGCACCATCGCCTCCGCGAATCCGACGGTTCTGGCCATTGTGGCGCCCCTCAACCTGCGGGATAAGGTGCTTGGGTGGCACAACTCCCTGATGATGTTGGGTATGGCCACCTTCCAGCTGCTGGGCGGCATATTCGGGGAGACCGGACGCTTCCAGGACGGCTATAAGACGGTTCTGATTCTAATTCCGATTCTAGTGCTGGTGATCCTATTCTATCCCAATGTGGATAAGGACCGGAGTCTGGCACAGGCTGCCGGCGGTGCGCAGGAGACAGAGACGGTGCCTGCCAGAGATGGAAAGTTCCCCATGGTAGCCGTAGGAATGCTGCTGCTCTATCTCTTCGGCGCCATATTCTGGAATGCCTGGTTTATGAACTATTCCGACTACATTGTCAACGAGGCCCAGCTGGGCACCACGGCTATGGCAGGCGTCATCGGCTCCCTGTGCAGTGTGGCGGGCACGGTCTCCGGCCTGGTGGTGGCGTTCTGGATCAAAGCCACCAAGCGATTCAGCATGACATTGGCCTTCATCCTGTGCGGCGTGGCCATGCTGCTGCCGCAGCTGACGCAGAGCGCCGCAGGGTGTTATGCGGGCGGCATCCTGTGCCAGTTCTTCAATCTGATTGTCGTCTCCGGCCTGACCACTTACCTGGGGCTGGCCACCACCGGGAAAAACGCCACCACGGCCATGTCACTTCTGGCGGGCATTGAGGGCTCCGGCGTCTTCCTGTGCGGCTACATTGTGCCTGTGGTGGGCAATCTCTTCGGTGGCGGTGCCGGCATGAACATCATGGTCAGCGGCATCATCCTCATGGTGATCGGCGTGGCGGCCTACTTTGTCATCAAACCCACCCATGAGATGGTGTATGGAAAGAAGAACACGGATCAACAGCACGGATAAGAAACATTGTTTTCCACCGCGATGCGGAAAAAATATCATGGAGGTAAAAGTATGAACATTGAGAAGGAAGTCCAGAGACTGATGGATATTGAGGCCATCAAAGACCTGAAGAACCGCTACGCCCGGATGTGCAACGACAACCACAACTATGAGCTGGTGGACACAATCTTCTCCCCCGATGTGCGGTGGGAGGGCTCTCCCGACGATCCCTGGGGTAGCGCCGTGGGCAGAGAGGCCTTTATTGAGCTGTTCAAAGGCTTCCAGAAGCAGATGGACGGTCGCTGCCTGGGCCATAACATCACCAACCCCATCATTACTTTTGACGACGATACCCATGCCCATGGCCACTGGCACCTGTTCGGAGCCTTCAAAAGTGGTGAGGAGAGCAAGGGGGCCGGCGTCGGCTTCCTGGAGCAGGGCTACTATGACGACGACTATGTGAAGATCGACGGCAAGTGGTACATCTCCACCCTCCGGTTTAAGGACACCCTGGTGGCTGATCCGGCGAAGGGCTGGAAGGATGAACTGATCCAGGAGTTCTAAGGCATCTCCTTCACAGATCTTGCAGAAACCATCATATCGAATAACAGAGGAGCGGGAAATGCCTGTACAGGTTCCCGCTCCTTTATTATTGCATTATCGCATTTAACCTGATGAGCCGAGAAGCGAACATAAATTACAGGAAAGTTTATGTCCCTGACATAACGATCTGGCAGCGAAAAGCATCAGGTTGTGACCGAATATCATAGCCGGACCAATCAAGCGGCACTTGTGATTATTTTGAAATTGTGGTAAAATACTACCACAAAAACTCCTGAATACGGAATGATCTTTAGAAAGCACGACTTCAAATAAAGCGCGGATTGCGACATTTGAATTGATTTAAATTGCGATGAAGGGAGTTGGAAAAGTGCCAGAACTTTGCCGTTTTTACAATATTGTTATCAAGATGCTATATTCTGACAATAGCCAGCATAATAAACCTCACTTCCATGTGTACTACGCAGAGTTTGAAGCATCTGTTGGCGTGGATGGGGAGCTACTGGCAGGCAGCCTGCCTGTCAAACAGCTGAAACTGGTGCAGGCCTGGGCTGCAATCCACGAGGAAGAACTATATGCTACCTGGAACAAAGCAGTCCGGAATGAGCCCTTCGGGAAGATTGAACCCTTGCGGTAAGGAGGTGCAGAGATGTATATTGTGGATGGAATTGCCTATGCTGGAGATCCTGCTCCTATGATCAAGGTAAGTGGAGTCCGACCGATGAAGGATCATAAGCTGTGGGTACGCTTCAGTACTGGAACTGCAAAAATTATGGACTTTAGACCTCTGCTTAAAACGCCGGCATTTGCCCCATTGGCAGATGAGGAGGTGTTTCGCTCCGTTTATATTGACCGTGGCATTGCAGTCTGGAACGACGGGGAGATCGACATTGCTCCGGAATATTTGTATGAGCATGGAGTGGATGCAGAGGAGACTGCTTAATGGGTCTCGGATTGCTGACTACTATTTGACGACTATTTGCAAAATGCCCGGAGCCATTGCACCGCAATGGCTCCGGGAGTTTTCTATAAATGGTGGAAAATTTGTGCAACCCAACTGAAACCCTTGCGCCACAACGGTTTTTCCTTTGACGGCCTGATAACTCCGACATTTCAGGTGTCTCCAGTTGAGATATGGCGCAAAGCATTGCCACACCTGCGTTTGCGGGAACGGCAGAGAAAAAATAGTTAGTTGTTGACTACTATTTGACTACTATCGCAGAAACCCACAATCAAATACGCGCCCGTAGCTCAGTTGGATAGAGCGTTAGACTCCGACTCTAAAGGCCGCTGGTTCGAATCCAGTCGGGCGTACCAAAAAGATTTTCCCTCTGCTATATGGCAGAGGGAAAATCTTTTATTCAATTGTTTCCATCGGTAATGGGTTCATGTTTCCCGCCCACTGGTGTAAAAACGCGGAAGCTTGGTTTCGATTCAGATTGTCGTGGATTTTTTGGTTATAGTAATTTCTTAGGCATCTGTAGCAAGACGAGTCGCAATCGCAGTTGTCTACAACGGAAATTGCTTTTGCGAGAACTCGTTGGAATGCTTGCCCGTCCGCTGTCACAATTCTGCGAACATGGCCTGCGCCACCAGCAACTGCATCATATAGAACAACAGAAAAGATCATACACCCATCCACAGATGTGTAGAACAAACATCCTTTGATGTCGGTGCGCTCTATCCCCATCTCGCGGGACAATCCCTCTAACAGAGCATAGAGCACTGACAGCATCACATTTATATCTGCCGCCTCTTGTGTCACAAAGGTAATTTTTGCCACATCTGTTTTGAAATCATGCGACAAACGATATTCTGTTGAGTTGCCCTCCTTATTAACACAACGGTATCCTCTGAAATTCTTGTGCTCAAGGGGGACTCTGGTTTCGCTTGCATATCCGCAAGCAGGACAAACCTTGTAATCTGTCTGACCAATGACTACGAGAGAGTCATTTGAGGTGGATTCAATTTGCAGAACTTGACCGTTTACTTCGAATATTTGCTTGGCGATTAGATTACGATGCGGGTCTCCGATATAGTAGTCGTCTGTCTTAAAATCGTGTTCGGGGCGGTGCATAGGAACAGGCCGGGCTTCTTTTTCTGCACAGAATCCCATGCGCGGTTCCAATGTTTTTCTCCAAGACAGGCGTTTGATGGGTGTATGGCAGGAAACACATTCGCGACCACTGCCAGTAACAGGATCTTTAGTGAAGTTTGGCTGACCGCAAGCAGGACACTTGGGGCAGTAGAAGCCTTTCTCCCATGCGGCGTCCGCATTTTTGCCCGGCATTTTGCGAATATAGCGGCTGACATACATTTTGCCATCTGCCACGACCTCTGCACCGGGAGCGTACTCTGCGATGGCCATTTGTAGGTCTCTGGCTAATTGCAGAGCTTTTCCGCGCCCCACGGCGTTGATGTCCGGAATCAACTCAACGGTATCCACAGGGAAACCGTACTTTGGAAGTACATTATTCCGGACCAAAAAACCGATAAGACTCTTTTTCCCAGCGTTGTCATCTTTGCTGCACCTGAAATTTCTAAGGGTACGACTCCAGACTCCGGCGGCTTCATCATCGTGTCTGCGGCGGCAAGCCAGCAGCTCTTTTTCCATTTCTGCTACTGTTCCACGGAAATCCTGTACGGCGGTTTCAAGAACACCGTTCTTTCCGCAAAGTCTATTTATCCAACCGAAATCAGAAATCCCAAGACGCTGATGCATTTTTGCTGGAATCGAGCGCAGTAAGAGTTGTCGGAGATTTTCCGGCTGTGTATTCAAGTACTCCTTCAGCAACTCATAGCCGCCTTCATTCAACAAGACAGTTTGGTTATCACCCGCATAGACTTCCTTATGCTGTGCGAAGAAGGAACTCAGAGCTACAGCAAAAATATGGCGATTTAGTATCTTTTCGTTCTCAATTTCGAAAATTGGGGCTTTGATCTTTCCGCTGATCATGGCCGTCGGGTCATCATAATATGTAAAGTCGTGAGAGGATAATTTCGCGTAGGTCATAACAAATGCCGCAGAATGCTTTGCTCGACCGGCACGGCCTGCCCTCTGTACATAATTGGATGGGCTGGGCGGGACATCACGCATATACACGGTTTCCAGACTGCCCACATCAACACCCATTTCAAAAGTTGTAGAGCAGCTGAGCGCATTGATCTTCTTTTGTACGAAGGCTTCTTGATACCGTGTTTGCTGATCCTTTGCAAGCTGCGCCGTATGCTCCTTGATATATAACGGTTCAGAGTGACTGCTGCTATAAAGACGGGCGTAGTGGTTCATTGCAGAATCCTTTAGAGGATCACAGGGTTCCAACGTTCCTGCGCATTTTACGGAAGCACATTGTTTTTTTACATTATACGGCGTGACTCGACCACATTTCTTGCAACGGTAAAATTTCGCGCCCTCTGTTCCGCCGATGCAAATATCAAAATCGTTTGCATCGAGTATAAATTCTTCTGCTTCTACCCTGAACACATTCGTCCAATAATCTTCCAAAATGGCGTCCGCTTCATCATCGGAAATACCCAATGCACGCGTCAGCCGCACGAGTCGACTGTTGGGATAATAATTCCCGTTGGGACGCTTTCGGCCACGCCACCCGGAGATCCAGCTTTGCTTTGCGGAGTCTCCTGTACGCAGCAATACCAACTTCTTTGCCGAGGGCGTAAAGAAAATATACTCGCGTTCAGCGGCTGTCAGCGTGTACTCCTTTCCTGCATCGACGGCACCGGAGAATACTGCGTCCTGTGTCAGAAGTTCGAGTAGGGCAATGGCATCCTGTGGTGAGAGGTTATACGGGTCGCCCTGAAACGCCGTAGCTACCTGAGCGTTTCGCCTGTATGCAAAAGAAAGTACACCCATTGACACAAGGCTGGTGCCGCGGCGGGCATTGAACATTTCATTCAGAATCGCCACCCACGCATTACTGCGGCTCGCAGCAGATAACTTACCCACATCTTGATTTTCGCCAGCATCCCACTCGGCAAAAGATCTGTTGTTTTCAAAATAGCGGCTGAGTTCATCGACGAATTGAAATACGCTTACTTTTCCTATGCCGCTATTGCGATATTTTTCCGCAATGTGCCAAATACCTCGTCTGCGCAAAAATTCATCATAAGAACGCTCCATATAGGAGGCGAAAAACGCCGCTTCACTTCGGCTGTCAGAGAAACAAAGAAACTGCCGCATCAGTTTTTTACGTATTTGCTGTGGTTGCGCTGTGCCAGCGAAGATGCTGCGCCGACCAGAATTTTGATTTTCTTTTAGTGCTGATGTTATGGTGACTTCCTCGTTGGGAAGCTGCTCGAAAAGCTCGGTTCCCAATACAGCGGTGGCTGCTTCGCTTCCCAAATAGAAGCGGCGGAACGAACCAAAGCCGCAGGCAGGGCATCTGGCAACATGGTTTTTGTGTTGTTCTATTTTGCGAAGCTTGCGATAGTTGGATTCGTCGTGTTCACATAGTGGCTTAAATTTTGTGTCTGCTTCCGTAGAAATAGCCCCGCAAACCGAGCAAATGACAAAATCGTTTGTGGCATCATCTGCACAATCTTCCTCGTCAATCAGTACATCTTCTGCACTGTCCTTAAGGTAGTAGAAGTCGGAAGGGTCGTCCAGCCCCTTCCGCGCTGATGGGCGTAAAGCCCCGCCTTCTTCTCTGCCGACAATAGCCATTCTTCCACAATCTGTGCAGACAGCGGCCTCGAATACCACGGCATCGGTTTTGTTGTTTTTATTTGTAAACGAGTGCTTCCGATGTAAAAACAGGTGCTTAGGAGAAGCGAGCGTGATATATGCCCCCTCCAAGGCTCGCACAAAAAAGTGATAGCGGGGTTTGATCAGATTTGCGCCATCTTTTTCGGCGCGAGCACAGACTGCAATGAAGGATATGACCTGTTCGTTTGTCATAGGGCATATTTCGGACAGAGCCTGACGTAGCTGTGCGACCGTAATTGGCTGGTGTGCGACTTTCCGAAGCAAAGCAAACAGCCGGGAATGCAAGAAAAGCGCATAGAGTTTTTCATCCTCGCTCCCTCCCGGAGCGAAGTCAGCGTGATAGCGGTCTAACACGGAGGAAATATCAGGACTTCTTTGCAGTTCTTCAAAAAGTGCTGGTGCAAAGTCCAAAAAATCTTCCATAGCAGGTCGCTTTTCTGTAGAACGAATGATTCCGGAGCGTTGGAATGCAACACCACATAGCTTTTCAGCAAAACTCAGAATATCACCATCTGCATCAGGTCCGCCAAGTGTTGCACTTGTCAGAATGTATTGAACGCTATCGGGTTCGCTGATCCTCGCTCGGAGTCGGCGCATCAGCAGGGAGGTCTCCATGCCTGTTGCACCTTTGTAGATGTGTGCTTCGTCTAAAACAATAAATTTCAGCTTGGCTCCAGAGAATACCGCGTCATCCTTTGGACGTAGCATCATGTATTCCAGCATGGAGTAGTTGGTAATGAGAATATGGGGAGGTCTTTCTTGCATGACCTCACGGGAGATAATCTCGTTGGGCGCGGGATCAGTCGGCTCCCCAGTTTCATCGTGGTAGGTGCGGTGATACTCTGCCAGCGCCTTGGACTGTGTATGCTCGGTATTGCCATTGTAAACACCGTAGCATATCTGAGGGTAATTCTTGAAAAGAGCGCGCATACGCTTCATCTGGTCATTGGCCAACGCATTCATCGGATAAATGATGATTGCACGGACACCGGCGGAAAGAGTTCCGGCTTCTTGCTCTCGCAGTAGATGATTGATAATGGGCAGCAAAAAACTCTCTGTTTTACCAGAACCAGTTCCCGTGGTAACGACCAGATTTTCCCCTTTGCCCGCTTTCAGCATGGCTGTTTCCTGATGCTGATAAAGAGGCCTGTCTAACTTTAGCTCGCGCTCTTTTTCTGCAACAGGCTCCAGTCTTTCAAACAAGACACTCGCTTTTTGTGCTTGGATCAATTCCCGCAATGAATGCCCTGTTTCATAGGAGCCGCCAATATCAAGAAAGGGCCCGCTGGCTACCATACCGTCCGTCTGCAACTCTTTCCGAAATTCTCGCTCATAGTCGGTGTCAGCCATATCAAAAGTGGTCGTGATATAATCAATATAGCTATCTTTGATTTCCTTAGAAGCCTTGATAGGATCAAACATATCAGTAGCCCTCTCTAATACTGTACTTGAAATAATCGGGTATCTTTAATCGCTGATACCGTTCAGCCTTACTCATATAAGTAGCCGGATTACGATTGACTATAGTAGAAAAGTGCTTGTCAACATATACCGCATCTTCTGTCACGCACCGCAAGATTAGCAGATGCTCGTTGACGATCCAGACCATAACAGGATTGACCAATTCATACTCTTTTGATGGTTTGGAATTGAATGGAATATATCGCCCGGTATCGCTGATAAAGGATAGCGTTGCCGAGTAGCAAGGTGCTGGCATTGTTTCACCAGATGCAATGCTTGTTCCTTGGTAGTCTAAATTTGTCAGAATCCCACATCCATACTTCATGAGTAATGTTTTTAAAGTTTCCGTGTCAAAATCCCAATACAATGCATCGCCTATGATGAGTTCTTTTCCGTCATAAATCCATTCGAATGGGTTCCCGATACAATATGTGCTCTTGAAAATAAGCTCATCCACTCCGGTGCAAAACAGACTTTTCTTTTTTAGAAAAATTTGATAAGAATAGGTTCCCAAAGCGAAAGAATCAGAGTTCGCAAGGATGGCGTTTTCTGTTGGTGCTGTGTAAGTATCAGTGCTTCCGTCGGGGCGTTGGATTTCGATTTGAAAGGTGCTCCCAGAATCGCCAACGTAGTTTCCCTTCGGCTGCCAGCACAGAGCATTATCGATTACTTCAATTGGCGGTGTAGCAAAAGTGGGTTTACAGACAATGGTAGTAATTTTGCGATTTGAATGCTCTCCCATTGTGCTTTTCAGTGAAAGCCACAAATCGTACTCCGCTTGCGGTGCTGTCAGTGCATGGAGCACATTGCCGAGTTCAAAATAGCCGGGGTTCACTTCAGGGATAGGGCGTGTGCCGAGCATAAGTTGTCCATCCCATCCTTCTGGTAGCGTCAACTGTACAAATTCGTCATGTGGAATGGATTTGTGCCAAATCATATTAGATGACTTGAATGCACTATGCCCCATAAAGGTGCAGCTAACTAAGGGAATACACAATTCAAGTTGCCATTCCATCCCTGAAATGGGGACAATCATATTATCTGATGAATCTCCTAAGACCAGAGAATAGTGAAATTGCTTGGATGCAAAGGAGATATCGACATTTGCCTGCGATCCGTCTGCATAATAAATAGGGGCGTGCAGGTTAACGCTGAAATCTGCAAGGACTATGTAATTGAACTCGTATTTTACCGAATCGGTGGCAAGGTCGATTATGCGAATACGGTGACAGTGACCATCGTTGTTTGATGGAAGTTCCAATTCATTCTCGTTTTTACAAAAGGCATTTGCATTATAGCGTATTCCATCGATAGAAAACTGATATCGTATGCTTTTTTCCCCTTTTGGGAGAATGATAAAGGTGTGAAATGGAGCGGAAAAAATATCGGTGGAAACGCCTTGCTGGATTACTTGAGCCAAAGTTGCTTTCCGTATGGAAGTGTGATGGCGAAATCGTGCTGCGGTCGATGCACTTACAAAAATCTCATGACCATCGACAGCGGTCGATGACACCTCATCCAAATTTATGCGATATAACTGCCCTGAATATGGATATCTGTATATCCCATCCGTATTATCGGGAAAGGTGACTTCTTGCAAGTTGCCAGCAAACAGGTAAATCGTCCCACCGTGGGGCGTTCTTTCGATTCCAGTGGTATCCAATAATATATAACTGCGATGTAGTTTTTCACCTGAATTATAGAGAAGTTCTCCATCATAACGAATCTCTACCCGTATAGTAGGTGTATTTGAAAAATCATACGCAGTTTCTTCAAACGGAATGAAATAGCTTCTCGTTGTTAAACACAACTCATCTCCGGTGACCGAAAGTTCAGCATCATAGATGCAGGTTTCCTTTTGATAGATACTGATTACTGGACGCTGTGGAGCCACCTTGGGCAAACGAATCTTAGGAATTATGATGCCAACAGAAGAATGCTCCATTGCATATTGGGCATAGATTCGGTCAGTTGTAGTTGCAATGTACTCTGCTTTCCTCTGCCGTTGCTCACCCTGGGCCTGTATCCGTTCGGTGTTGCTTTTCCTCTGATACCATTCAACGAGGATGGCATCCCAATAATTTCGCTCGGGATTGATTAGATTGGTGCTTTCGTTTCTGAGAATGGCGTCCATCTTTTTTACGATAGAGTCGCAGAGAACCGCCATATATCCGGGGCGTTCCTTAAACAATGTCTGCAGACCGGAAAATATGGCGTCTGCTCTTAACTGCAACTCGTCATTTTTGCTGATATGGGAATCCCAGCGAGCACGCATACCCTTAGTGAAAACCTTGTAGCTGATATCCTCCGTAACATATTGAAAATCCAAATTCTTAGCATAGAAATTGAACAGAATAGAGTATAAAGATTCAATGCTTTGTTTGGGCGCCAGAGCATGCAGCAGTAATGACGTATAATATCGCTGGGTGCCCTCTGGGGCAAAGAATCTCTTGTAACGGGCTAATGTATTCTTAATTGCACTTCTGAAATAATTGTATAATTTATTTGCAGCGGCATCAGAATTTTCTGATTTAAATCCATATTGGAGAAATATGTAGTTCCAGAATGATCCGGAGTTCTCATCATCTGCCAACTCAGAGGACCACCCTTTCAACAAATTTATTGTTTCGAGTACAAGTACGGCATCCTCTTTTGCTGTGGTGCGCCCCATATCTAATAGAACTTTTTTAACAGTTTGACTTGCAGATTGATAGAGTATGGTATCTTCGTTATTGGATAAATGGTATTCACCGACTAATGGATATTTGCGAAATATATAGTCAGCAAGGTCAAACGCGCTACATTCTGGAGATAATTCATTTGTGTCCCGGATGCACATATCTGACTCAACATATCCAGTTTCTCGCCAGATAAATCCCTTGTTTGTAAGCCACTGTACGGATGACAGCCCCGCTGTTTTAGCGTATTTACGCACGTCTGCAAATATAGGCAGATATATGCCGAGACGATATTGATCTGCATATATTATTTTTGTTGGAAACGCTTTGTTCAAATAGTCTAAAAGCTCTATTTCAGTCATGCGCATTGCATTCACCCGCCTTTTGAAAATACAAATATTTTGGATGTGTTGGGGGAATTTTTAATTATTATAGCATAAGGGAATACAAGGCTCAACTCTAATACATATCTTGCGCAATCGGATAGAGTCTATATTTCCAGTCCCTCTTGCAGCTTTGCACTGGCGGCCTTTTTGTTCTTGTCGAAGGCGTGGGTGTAGATGTCCAGCGTGGTGGAGGGCTGGCTGTGGCCGAGGATGCCCGCCACCGTGGCGACATCCGTACCGCCCGCAATCATCAGACTGGCGGCGGTGTGTCGGAGGGAATGGACATTCAGCTCCTGCGGCAAGCCGTTCTTCTTGAGGACCAGCTTGAAGCGGTAGGTGAAGGTGGTGGGCGTCATGGGGAGCTGCGCTCCCTGACGGCGGAACAGAAAGTCATCCGCGGTCAGCTGCCGCTGGTCATAGGTTTCGGTGATGTATGCACATTCCTGCCGGTACTCCCGCAGTAACGATTCCATCTCGGCAGAGAAGTACACATAGCGGTTGCCTGCGCGGGTCTTTGGTTCTTTGACGAATATCTCCTCGTCCGTCACCTTAACGGCATTTCGGCAGATGTGGATGGAACGCTTTTCCCAATCAATGTCGCACCATTTGAGGCCGCAGCATTCGCCCCGCCGCATACCAGTGGCAATGATGAGTTTGAAGTAGGTTTCGTATTTGATACTCTCTCCCTCCAACGCAGATATGATTTTCTGTGCCGTTTCCGCATCCGCAATTTTCTTTTCATTTTTGCGCCCGACGTAGCGGTAGGTGCGCCACGCCGGATTGTGCGTGAGAAAGCCACCCTCCACGGCATCAGAGAGGATACTGCACAACGTAGCGTGCACGCCCTCAATGGTGTACTCGGAGAGTGGCTTTTTTGTGTCGAGGCTGATGACTTTTCGCATCTCTGCGTAGAAATTTCGGAAGTGTTCTGGTCGCAGTTCGGTGAGCTTGTAATGCCCCAGTGCCGGGAGGATGCGCTCAATGTCCTGTCGGTCACGGCGGATAGTGGATTTGGCCAGTTTGCCGGGGGCAACGTTTTCCAGCCACAGGTCGATGTATTTTGCCAGCGTGAGCTGTTGGACGGGCTGCGGCGTGTGGCGGCATTCCCGCTCGAATAGGACCGCCTGCTCATTGAGCCATTTTTCAACCTGCTTGGGTGTCAGCTCCTCCGGCGGGTGGACGGTTTTCTGCTGGGGCTTAATGCGGCTGCCATTGTAGTCATAACCCATGGACACCACAATGAGATAGCTGTTGCCGCGCTTGCGGATGCTTGCCATAAAATGACCTCTCTTTCATTTGACCTCGGTACAGTTGAGGCCGGTTTTGCAAGCACAGCATACCGCAAGCGCATCGGCAAAGCTATCATTTATTTTTGGCCTGGATGAATTTCTACGAAAGCAACAATCAGGCGCTTTTCTGCCGTTTTGCGCAAGCGGCGGTCAGGTTAAAGAGCTGCCCGCCATCCGGGCGCAGCATAGTGAGCATGGAGGATGCTGCTTGTACCTTTTGCTCGCTTTGCGGATGGCAGTAGGTGCGTTCCAGAAAGCCGGTGTCCGCGTGACCGACAAGGTCTGCGACTGTCTGCTTGTCCACACCGCAGTGCAGAAGCGAGGTCACATAATAGTGACGTAGGGTGTGGAGATGGTACTCTTTCGGAAAGTTGATGGACTCATAGATTTTTCGCAGGCGCTTGGTGAAGGTGTCTGGATGGATGAGCTGCCCACGTTCATCGACAAAAAGATAGGGGCTGAGCGTATCATGCCGCTGCTTCGCTTCCATCTGCTTGCGGCGTCGATAGCTCAAAATCACACCGTGTAATTCAGGGGAAATGTAAATCTCACGGCTCTTTCCGTTTTTAGGCGTGCCCTCGACGATTCCTTTTCCGGGGACGTTGCTGCGGGAACGGCTGATTGTGAGAAGCAGACCGTTTTCGGTGGTGGAAAAATCGGACCATTTCAGAGCGCACAGTTCCCCTCGGCGGCAGCCGATGTACATGGAGAGTAGATAGAACAGGCGGTAGTGACGTGGTTCCAATGCCAGCGTGTCCAGCAGCTTTTGAATCTCCCGCTGTGTGGGAATACGCTGGACCGTGCGCTGCGGCATCGGCAGGTCTAACATCCGGGCGGGATTTTTCTCGATGATCTCATTGCGCTTGGCGTCACTGAGTACGGCTGAGACTACCGTGAGGTATCGTTGCGCGGTGGATTCTCGAATCTGCTTGCCGTGATGTTTGCGCTTACGCAGCTCGGAGAGCATATTCTCCAACGCCAGTGGCCGGAGTTTGTTGAGACGGATGCCGCCGATTATGGGATACACCACCTCCAGCATCCGCCGGTATGCAGCGATGGTGCTGGGGGCATATTTCGTCTGCAGTTTCAGCCAGCGGGAGGCGAATTCCTCAAAGGCCATTTCGCCGTCCTCGGCGTAGCCGGTCTTGAAGCTACGCTCCAGTTCCTCGGCGGCGTGGGCGACATACTGCCCGATGCCGCGCTTGGGGACACCGGGCGGGACTTGGATGGTCTTTGCCTTGCTGATTTTTTTGCCGTTGGGCCGGTAGCCGTTGCTGACGGTGATCTTATATCGCCGCTCGTCCAATTGCTTGATGCTTGCCATTTTTAGAGTCCTCCCATCATTTGCTCATGCTGTCGCTTTTTCTGTTCTTCCTGCGCGGCGTGTTCATCCAATTTTTCTTTCAGCGCCATAGCCGCGCCCGCGGCGAGGCCGACCGCCGCGCCGAAGTTTTCGGCGGCGATTTTCGCCTCCATGCGCCGCCGCTTTTCCTCGGCGTCCTCGTCCTCATCCAGCAGTGTTCCTACGGCGGTCAGTCCGGCCACGGCGGGGATCAGGGGAACAAGCTGCGGATCGCCGCCGCGCCATACCACCCCGCCAGTGCCGCCGTGCCAAGAATCAGCACCAGCATGATCCACTTGAGGACCACCAGCAGGCTGAAATCCGGGAGCCAGTCGATCCACTTGGAGGAATATTTCTCGCTCAGATTCCCAACCCGTTCCAGCAGTCTGTTCATCTCCGTCAGCGATTTCTGAATCTCCGCCAGAGACTCCTGCACCGGTGTCAGGTCGATGCGCGTTTTCAATTCCGGCAACGTATTCCGAATTTCCTCCAGCTCCCAGTTTATTCCGTCTGCCTGCTCTGCCAGCTTGCTCATCGCCTGCGGCAGATCGCACTGGATCACAATGGGCTGCATCATCTGCGGCTGTGGCGCAGACGGCGGTGCGCTGTTCGGTTGATTCATCCGCTTCAATTCCTCCATCGGTTTTCTCTGCTCGACGGAGTTTTCTCTTGACGAGCTCTGCGCGTATTCTGAATTCATGTTCCATGGCCTCCTTGCAATACTTTTCTTCGTGTAATTTGCTGTCGCGGCATCTCATGCCCTCCGGCGTGGTGTAGGTGATGTATTTGCGGCTGCTCTCCCAGCACACCGCATAGCCCTCGGACGCCATCAGGGAAACGAAAGCGTCCTTGTCGGTGGCGTATTTCATGCACTCGTCGATGGTGTTCATAAGCCGCAGCTTCCAGCTTTGGCCCTTCAGCGCCGTGTGATATTCCGCGCCGCTCATGCCGCGGGCCTGCTGTGTGGTCGGCTCAAAGACCGGCAGGCCCATTTCCAGACAGATCGCGTCGTTGCGCCGCATCAACTCTTGCAGTTGTTCCTTCGCCATGTGCAGCTTTTTGCCGGTCTCAAAGTTGACGGAGTTGATGACACAGTGGGAATGGATATGCTCTCGGTCTATATGGGTGCAGACCAGCACCTCGCAGCCGTCGAAGTATTCCGCCAGCCGCCGCGCGGCTTCGTGAGCCTGCCGGGGATCGACAGCCGCGCCTTTTGGAAAGCTCTGCACCATGTGGTAGAACATCACGCCGCCGTCCTTGTGGTAGAGCAGCTTGGTGCTCAGGAAATCATCGTAGACGCTCTGCGGCTGGCAGTTGATGCCGCTGACGAGCGGCCCGCCCTCCCACGTGGTTTTCTTTTCCTGCATGACGTAGAGCATCACGCCGCGCATGGCGGCACGGGACTGTGTGCCCCGCTTGTAGTTCACGAAATGTACGATGGCGATATGGCTCACCGACCTTCCATGACAGCCCGCAGTGCGGCGCTGACCTCGGACAGCTCGCCGGCAGCTTTTTCCAGACCGATGACCTGCACCTTGCCCATGTTGGCGAGGACGGTGAGGCGGTTGATGTTGCTGCCGATGCCCTTGAGCTGTCGGAGCAGTTCCTTCTGCTCGTCGATGACCACGATCCGTTTGCCGAGACAGCAGGCGGTGACGTAATCGCTCATGGACATGCGGGCCTTCGCCGCCAGTGCCCTGATCTTCTCGCGGTCAGCGGATGCCATGCGCGTGCTGAATTTGATATCTTTTTTCATGTTTTTCTCCAATCGTAGCTAAAAGTGGGTGCAGGGCTTCCGCCCGCCCGGTGCATTTGGCAGGGCAGCGGCTTTGCCGCAGACCAGACAAATGCGATGCTGGCCACCTCCAACGGAGGTGATAAAAGCTCCCGTAACAGGAACTCTCTGCGCCTATTGGGAATAACGGCTTACGCAGAGAAATTTTCCATCTGCGGCAGAGAAACGAGATGTTTCTACTGCTGGCTTTCAAAGAATTTTTCTCCCTGCACACAGTGCTTTTTTGGCGTTCCTGCATGGGGGCGGTATCACTACCCTCGGCGTGAGCTTCGTGCCGTTGAAACGCTGGACGCCCGCAGGTCACGGCGGCGTATTCGCCGTTTTTATGCCGCCCCAGAATTCGCCCTGTGCGGGCTGAATCTCCCCTCGTCGGGTACACACGCCACCTCATCCCCTAACCGCACACAGCGGCTCACACGCCGAAACAGGGGGCGAAAGTGCAGAGAGAAGAATGCAAGGGTGCAAAGCCTTTAAGAGCTTACATCCTTACAGCCTTGCTCCGGTAAATGCCAGTACCATTGTCCACCACATTTTTCTGAAATAACGCCGAGATTTTTCTTGGCAATGTTTAGCGTTCGTTCAGAGATTCCCATGCGTTTTGCGCAGGTTAATACATCTTCGGCAGGTATCCGGGAGGTGAGCATCCGCTTGAGTTCATCCTCCATTTGCATCGTCTTTGTCTGTGCTTGTCCAGAACCATTCAATACATCATCCACGGTTGCGTCACAGATACCTCTCCATTGAAAGCCGTATTCAGGATGCAACTCGAAGGCAATGGACGGTCCTTCCGGTGCAAGACTGTTCTTATCCTGTGCGACCACGCGGATGGTGTCACCGCTTTTTAGCCTGCCGATCAGCAACACACTTCTTGCGGAAGCGCGGAAGTCAATGGAGCCGAGGCCACGATAACTGGACTTTATTCCCTGCGCCTTGTTCATGTGACCGATAAGAATGACAGCGCACTGCGTTTGTTCCGCAATTGACGCAATGCGTTTGAGAACCGGACGTACCTCATTGGCGCGGTGCATATCCACGTCACTGCCGAGGTATGCCTGCAGCGGATCTAAGACAATGAGCTTGGCGGCAGTTTTGCGAATGGCTTGCTCCAACCGCTCATCACAAAGCGTCAGTTCATGTTGCCCTTCGTCGATGACAAGTACGCGAGAACAATCTGCCCCTGCGTTTTCTAAGCGAGGCTTGATCGTATCGGCCAACCCATCTTCGGCTGTCTGGTAAATGACATTCATTGGCGCTGCCGCGTCACTGGACTCGGGGAGTGGGATACCTTTTGTCAGCGCCGCAATGATCGCGAGGACAAAGCTGGTTTTTCCCTCGCCGGGATCACCCTGTACAATGGTCAGCTTACCGAGCGGGATGTAGGGATACCACAGCCATTGCACCTGCTCCGATGGGATATCGCTCATAGCAATCAATTTCAATTCGTTTTTCATAGAACTCCTTTCCTGAAACATCATCTTTGAAGTTTGGATGCTTCGATTTTTTGATGTACGACCCAGTGATTTTATGGTAGAATATTTCCAAGGGCGGATACATGAAAAAGTGATCTTTCCCTAAATAGAGAAAGATCACTTATAGACAAAACTGGAGGCCTGCCATGGAGAAAAAGCTCGGGCTATACGTTTCTGTGAGTGGGGATGGAAACTTAAAGCGCACACTGGTTTCTGTTTCTGGAGAGATAGAACTGGAAGCAACAACGCTAAATGACGAGGTCATTTTATTTTCGGAATTGAATTACAGTTGCTATGCATTTATTGTTGACCGCATTAAACTGGCTTTTCAATTTTTACTTACACGGGATAAGGATGGGACGAGTGCGGTTGATTTGCGCGTATTTGAATTTATCCAAGATACCGTTCAGGATTTGATTGAAGAGTTTGAGATCGATAATCCAATGTACGGAACGCTGACGCGAACACTTATCGAAGATCAGATCCCTGCGGATGACGGGAGCGGTCTCTATCCTGTTGAAGCCAGTAGAAGAATTATTCATGTACTCTCTGCGGTAATGGATATGCAGTTTGCCGTGAACAGTATACTGAGGGATATGCGTTTCAAGGTTCCTGTTGATCTTGATAAAAAATATCATTTCTTACAGGAAACGGGATTTGTGCAGGTTCCGAAACTTCTTGATCAACCTTTCGAATATGTGTTTCGCTCCGAAGTGGACTACTACAAATTCCTGATGCTCCATTTTATTTCTGCGAATCCGAATGTGGCACTGTGCGAATGCTGTGGACGATACTTTATCCCAAAGACAGCAAAGAAAACTCTGTATTGTGACAGGATCATCAAAGATAATAAGACCTGCAAGAATCTGGCACCGGGCTTGAAGCATAAGCTTCAAGCGCAGAATAAAAAAGTGGTCGAGGAATTTGACCGCGCAAAGCAGAAAATGTACAAGAGGTATGAACGTGCCCTGGACCCAGACAAAAAGGTAACCGAAAAAGATTTGAGTTACGCGGAATATTACGAATGGCTGGATCAGGCAACACAGGCCCGGGATGCCTATCTTGCTGGGAGACTTTCGGAAGAGGATGCGCTGAAAGCAATCAGAAAGTCATAGGCAGAGAGAAGTTAGCCAACGGTAGAATACCGCTCGAGTACCGATTGTGGTTTATCTCTGCGATTGCGGAAATGCGAAAATGCCAAATCACGATTTAATAAATCGTGATTTGGCATTTTTCAAATGAATATCAGGCAAGCATAGGAATTAAACTTTTACTTCTGCAATTGTTGTGTTATACTACGAACGATCAATTTGTTCAAAGAAAACAATTTTTTTGCAAATTCTAAAGATGCTTTGAATCTATAGAATATTTAGAAATGAGGAATTGTAACCTATGGTAATCCTTGCGGTGTGGGGGTCTACGGGGACAATGCCCTATGAAGAAATTATCGCGTTTATTCCGATCTTCATCGTAGCTGCCATGACTCTGGGATATGATGTCATAATCGGTGTGGCGATATCCATAGTACCTGTCGGCGTGGGTTTCGCGTCCGCGACTGCCACTCCATTCACCATCGGTTTCGCACAGACGATTTCAGAACGGCCAATGTTCTCTGGAGTGGGATACAGAATCTTTAACGGATTATGGAGGGGGTAAATCATGTATAATGAAACGCTGGCATGGATAGAAAATGCATTGGATTCTCTTCATGAAACCGGAAAAATGGGAAGTCTGCATTGGAGAGCGACCTACACAGAGGAGGATCATAAAGCACTGAAACTTTTGGAACAGTGGATGCGGGGAAAAGATTTAGAAGTATTTTACGATGATATTGGCAATCTCTTCGGAAAAATAGAAGGAGAGCAGGATAAAATCGTCTTAACAGGTTCCCATCGAGACACTGTAAAGAACGGTGGGAAGTACGATGGCGCCTTGGGTATCATTTGTGCGATTGCTGCCGCAGGGACACTTTACGAGGAATTCGGTAAACCGAAAAAGAGTGTGGAGGTTGTCGCATTCTGTGAAGAAGAAGGCAGTAGATTCCTCTCCGGATATTTGGGCAGCCGCTATTTCGTTGGGCAATTATCGGATGACATTCTGCTGGAACGGGATGCGAATGGAATCACGCTGACAGAGGCAATCCGACATGCGGGATTTTCCGGAAAAAGAGCGCAAAAATCACTGCAAATGCAGAAGGTTGAACGCTTTATCGAATTGCATATTGAACAGGGCGGTGTGTTGGAGCAGAGCGGAGAGCAAGTCGGTCTGGTCACCTCGATTGTAGGGCTTTTGATTGGTAAAATCACAATTGACGGACATCAAAATCATGCAGGCACGACACCGATGCATCTGCGAAAAGACCCGGTGACGAGAGCCGCACAGTTCATCACAGAAATGAATCAATGGGCCATGGCCTACAACGAAGCGGTCACTTGCACGTTTGGAGAAATTCAAGTGTTTCCGAATAAGAGCAATGTCATTCCCGGTTCCGTCAGCATGTCTTTTGATATTCGCTCGACATCTCCCGCTATACTGCAGGAAGCACGGATGAGAATCAAAAATCTGCAGCAGCAGGATGGGTTCCGTTACACATTGGAATTTGCGGCACCGAATGCTCCGGCACAGATGGATGAGGATGGGCTGAAGCTATTGGAAGAAGCTGCAAAAAAGCTGCATCTGTCCTATCGGAAAATGCACAGTGGTGCCGGTCATGACGCCGAGATGGTAGCACAAAATATAAAAACAAATATGATTTTTGTTCCAAGCGTCGGTGGAATCAGCCATTCGCCATTGGAATACAGTAAGATGGATGATATCGGTCATGGGTACTTGTTGTTAAAAGAATTTTTACGAGAAATTGCATGGGGTCATGAGGAAGAAAAGGCTTGAAAAAAGACAAGCCGCGTATCCAAAACAAGCGCAATACATTGCCAACCACCGCTGATTTTATACACTCAATGTGTGGGTGAGGTAGAGACAGCCTGAAATTTCAGCATTTCGCTTGACTTTCAGGCTGTTTTTTTTTGATGTGCCCAGAGTCGATGGCATGACCACCAAAGAATTAAACTTTTACTTTTACACTTATTGTGTTATACTACGAATGATCCATCTGCTCAAAGAAAACAGTTTTTTGCGGATTCCAAAGATGCTTTGAAGCTGTATAGAACATTTAGAAATGAGGAATTGCAGCCTATGTTGAACATTTATTTTGGGGATATGCCGTCTGCAATTTATAATACTGAGATCTATTTCAAAAACACTTATGAGGATAGTTGGATTCTCGATGACTTTGCAAAAAAAGTTATCAAAAGAGTGGATGGTTCAGACGTGATCGACGCGCAGGCAATCAAAAGTCCTGTACTTGGTATAATTCCTCCTACCGAATTGTCCGGTGGTGTAAAAACTCTGCTGCTTATTAAAAATTGCCCGGATGAAGTGTTCAATGCTTCAACATGCGGAGATAACTGCGCACGTTTTATTCTTGAACTGGCAAAAGCAAAAGATGTTACGATCAACTTGCGTCATATTATGGATTTTGATAAGGCAAGATTTGCGGCTAAAATTTTGAATGATGACAGCATCGTTCATAACATGGAAGAGTTGTTGCCAATTGCAGCGAGATATGTATAAACGGAGGCGGACATGAAAGGGAAACATAGTATCGTTGTTCGCAACCGCAGAGTCCAGTTTGCCTTGGAGCTGGAGCGCAATATCACAGTGATACGGGGTGATAGCGCAACAGGAAAAACAACCATGTTGGGGATGTTGCGAGATTACGAGGAACTGGGGGCTCAAAGCGGAGTTACTGTTCAATGTGATAAGCCATGCCGGACTTTAACTTCCCGTGACTGGGAAAGTCAGTTGAGCCGCATTAAAGACAGCATCGTTTTTGTAGACGAAGGAAATGCTTTCGTTTCTTCTCGTGACTTTGCACAGGCAATTTGTGGGTCAAGCAATTACTATGTTCTCATCACAAGAGAAAGCCTATATCAATTGCCGTATAGCGTAGAAGCGGTTTTAGAACTGCGAACTACAACTCGCCGTGAGAAATGTACTTACAACAAAGCGTATCCCTACTATGGAACGCTTGAGCATGCCGCAAGTGAGATGGATCGCTCAGACCGCATTCTGACCGAGGATTCAAACAGTGGGTATCAGATGTTCTCAAAAATCGCGGAGCAATATCATGTGCGCTGTGAAGCTGCAAACGGCAAATCGAATATTTTTGCTTGCTTGGAAGATCGTTCCAATGATAAGACCTTGGTGATTGCGGATGGCGCGGCGTTCGGCGCGGAGATGGAAAAAATCTATCGCTTTCTGAAATTGCATCCGAGTCAAGTAATGCTTTATTTGCCAGAGTCCTTTGAGTGGCTGATTTTGAAATCAGGAATCGTTCATAACGCAAAACTTGCGGATATCTTAGAGAGGCCGGAGGAATATATCGACTCTGCTAAATACTTCAGTTGGGAGCAGTTCTTTACTGAATTATTGATTCAACTAACAAGTGAGCGGGACTATATGCGCTATGGAAAACAGAGCTTGGCTCCATTCTATTTACAGGCCGAGAATATCCGAAAAGTGATCAGTGCCATGGAAAGAGACTGACAGTTCTGTATGTGAGTCATATCCTCGACCAAAAGTTTAGAGTGTAGAGCTTTCGGGAAAGAATTTTTTTGTAGTAGGACAAGTAGAATTGATGGGCGATAAGAGAATCTATATCGTAGCTAAAGTCTTTAATCTGCGGGGCTGCATTGCTTACCGATGCAAGACACTTAATGAGGCGCGTTGTGTACCTGGCACACTGGAGGCGCTGAGAGCGGATGGAGTTCAAATTGTTATTCTGGACGCTCCTGAGATTTATTCTGAGTACGCACCCTATACCTACATTGAGGACTTGAAAGAATTCATCGATAAGGTCGCACAAATGAACCGAGTCGCACCCGTGTTCAGAAAGCATTGAGGAGGCTGAAAGAAACTGCCATAAAAATCGCTTTTATTTTTGGCCGTTCCATGCTATACTGCAAATAGAGAATTTTGCGTGAGGGGGCGATGCAGTGGAAGAGCTAAATGCAATCCGAGAACAGGTTATCCAGTTCTGTGATCCGCAGAAGATTCTGCTGTTTGGCTCGCAGGCGAAGGGAACCGCGACAGCAAAGAGTGATATTGACCTCTGTATCATAGCGTCGACCAATGATAAGCGTTCGCTGCTGACAGATTTGTATTGTGATACGGAATCTGACACGCCGATTGACTTCCTTTTGTATACGCCGGAGGAGTGGGAACACAGCGTGGCAGATAGCCAGAGCTTTGCCAACAAGTTGAGCCGAGAGGGAGTTGTACTCTATGGGTGACAAGCCTTCGTTATAAGGACTGGTTTAAAAAAGCGGCACATGACTTGCGCGGCGCGGAAATCTTAATGGAGCATGACGGCGGTAACGATTTAGTCGCGTTTCATTGCCAGCAGGCGATGGAAAAAATGCTTAAAGGCTGGCTGCTCAAAACAACAGGCGAATTGCTGGACGGGCATAGCCTTGTATTCCTGTGCAGAAAGGCAACTGCGGCAGGGGCGCCGTTGAAAGGCACCCTCAGAGACTGTGCGTATGTAAACCAGTTTTATATTTAAACCCGCTATCCATCTGATTCTTATATGCCTGTGTCCGAAGAGGAAGCACGGGATTGCATGGATGCCGCAAGGAAATTGATGGAACTGTTGGCATAACGCTCAGACTACTATTTGACTACTACCGCAAAAAACCTCAGAAGCCCTGCTCTGCAAGGCTTCTGAGGTTTTTCTTCAAAATGCCAAAAATTTGTGCAATCTAAACCAAGTCCTTGCGCCGCAGGGCTTTCCAGCTTGACGGCCTGATAACTCCAACTTTGCAGACCATTGCCTCGAATGCAGCTGGGCGCACCAAGGACCGCCGAAAATTAAAAATTTTCGGCGGTCCTTGTCTGCGGCTATGAAAAACGGCCCACTGACAAATTGGAGCTGCGGGGGATGTCCCATCCGACAGTGTGACAAAGGCGAAAGAGACAGCCCCGGCGTTCATGAGGCAGAGGCGTCCCGGCAGCGGTCTTTACCGCAGGTACAGGGCATTCCGGCTGATGAGAAACGTAAGAGCGGTTGTTTCTGCTGCCTGTCTGGCCTATCCGGCGTGATGGGGAAATTGGGGTTCCAAGTTTTTAAGAGCCGACAAATCAACTGGGAGGCGTATGCGCAGAAACTGGAGGCTCTGTGAGAAGGAGGAAGCCTGTCCCGAAAGGGGCAGGCTTCCTTTGCTGTGAGATGGATACTATTGAGAGCGGTTAAAGAGGATAAAAATAAAGTTTATACGGGGCCCCATGGTACAACCAAGTAAAAAGGCGGCCAAAACACGATGAAGGGACTGTATGAACTGTTGTCATACTGCCGGCCCTATCAAAGGACCGCATACTTGCGTGGAGTGATTGGCACGGTATTCCCGCGGTGTCATACCAGAGAGAACATTGAGCTGCTTATGGAAGTAAATTGCGCTGTCCAACCCGCAGCTTGAAAAGAACCACACATGTGTCTATTCAGAAGGAAAAACCATTCAACGTTATGATGCCAATATGGAATAAATTTGCCCAGCTACAAATTGTTGAATATAACCTTGATTAGCTGCGCAGGGAAAAGCCGCAGTACCGCGCGGAGCGGTTTTTTCGCAATAGGCACCTAGCGATATTGTGTGTTCGATGATTATTGATCGTCTTCCTGCAGAAAAACAAGGAGAGCAGTCTGGGGGTTATCTGTTCTTAAAAATGCTTCCTGCCGTATCTGCAGTCAAGAGCGCATCTGCAATTTCTGCTTTCGGTGCGTTTTTGGGTACCGACTGAACAATCGTGCAGAAGGGAATCAGCTTGCCGTGGAGAATTCTGTGCAGCTCAGGAATAAGGGCATAGCATTTCCGGATGCTGTGAGTCACCGCTAGAATGCCGCGCTCAAAACCGACGCCGGATGGATGGGTGCTGACCTCAATGATGTTGTCCGTGGCAGATGTGCAGATCTTGCGTTCTCCTGCGAATGTTGCCGCATAGCCGTTCTCCGGCAGAGGGTGGCCAACCATATATCCGCGATGGCCGGAGGCCCCCCGACGCGGCTGTTGCTTCTCGAGTGCAGGCAAGCCCCGGTTTCAAACCATGTCACCATTGCGTCACCCATTCCTGCGACCTAAAATCTTGCGGGAGGAGGGCAGATCATGCAGGGATCTACCATAACAATATCAGGGCTTGCATCTAAAAACAGATAGGCGTCAAACACACCCCGGTCATCATACATCGCGCTGAGAGAAGAGCGGGGAGTCTGCTGAGCACACCTGAAATCTGGCATCTTCGGAAAGCCAGAGCAGGCAGAAAACGGAAAGTCTTTCTGCCTGTTCTGAATACTGGAGTTACTTCTTGTAGTAGGTGGGTCGGCCCTTCTCGTCGTGGTCCTTGTCGAAGGTGGGATAGGCGCCGCCGTTGAAGCCGTTGTAGCCCAGGGGATTGCGGAAGCCCAGGGGGTTCTTGCCCACAGGATGGGTCTCCAGCAGCTCCTTGATCAGCTCACTGTAGCCCTCCACAACGGCCTCCACCAGCAGCTTGTCGCCCTTCTCCTTGGTGGCCTTGGTGGGGTTGCCGATGACGCCGTAATCCAGGTCGTCCTTCTCCAGCAGCGCGAAGGTGCCCTCAGCGCCGTAGAACTGCCAGCGGTGAGAGGCCTCGCCGGGAGCCATCTTCCACTTGGGGTCCACCAGGGGCGTGCCGCCGCCGTCGATGGCCAGGTCCATGTGGACCAGGTCGCCGTACAGGGACAGCGCCATGGAGGTCTCCGCCTCGTCGGCGTGCCACATGAAGTCCTCCAGCACGTTCTTGTTGTCCCGCAGGAAGTCATACCAGGTGGAAGCCAGAACGAAGTAGCCCTCCGCTGAGCGACGGTTCTGCAGTCTGGCAGGGCCGTTGCCCGCGAGGCGGCGGACCTGCTGTCCATTCAGTATTATGTCCGGGACATCGAAGAAGAGATAGCCAAGCGCATGAAGCAGCCGGTCAAGGAGATCAGCGAGGTGGAAAAGGATGCTGAGAGCCGCTTCGATGTCTTCGGCAACATTCTGGCCCAGGTGTTGGCACTGAGTCCTCTCCATAAGGGGGTATTGGAGTGCCCGCCCGATTTGGCAGAGCGACTCCGAAGGCGTTCCTCTCTGGAGATGGTCACGACATCACTTTGCCAACAAGGGGCCGGACACAGACTGCGCGGTGCTGCTATAAACGATTGGTTATCCCAAAGCACAGCCCTGTCCACCAATTTGGGTGGACAGGGCTGTGCCGTGCATGAAATGGCAGGTTCAGAATTGAAAAGTCGCTGTGTCTCTTGATTGGCCTCCGCCGCGGCAATGAACTCCCGGAATACAAGGGGGCCTGCCTACGGTAGGAACAGGGGCAGGGGCCTATTGGCTCCACATCGGGCTGGATGTCCGGGTCCGGCAGTTCTGCTTCCGGTGCCGGGTGGGCTTTTCCATTCAGAACCCGATGTACGCATAAAAGGCCCGGGCCGGTTGTTGCCCGCCTCTGATGACAAATACTGCCCCGTGCCGCCAGGGGGCCCTGGTGCCCAAGGCCGGGGCCAGACATGGGCCAGACTTCTGGAGGGCGACATTCACCCCGCCACCGGCAGCCGACCCGGGGAGGCCGCCGCAATTCCCGCCCCCGGGCCGAATACTGTGCTGCGGATCAGACGGAGAACAACAGGTCGGAGTAGGTGGGGAAAGGCCAGCGGTCAGAGCTGGTGAGGGTCTCCAGCTGATCGGCAGCCCGCCGGGCGGTATCCATATCGGGGATCAACACATCATGGCTGTATCGCATAGCTTCCGCAGCGTCCGCGGGAATTGCAGACAGGTCCGTCTCCAGCTTGTCGGAGGCGGCCATCAGGGCATCCGTCAAGCTGCCGATCTGGCAGGCAGTGCTGACCTCATACTGGCAGCAGGCACCCAGGTCCTTTTTGGTACCGGCCCGGCTGCACAGGTCCCCGGCAAAGGCGGAGACGGCGGGTAGGATTTGGCGGCGGATCATGTCCGTCATGGTCCGTGCCTCGATACAGATGACCGTAGAGTAGTTCTCAATGTGGATCTCCGCCCGGGCCTCGATCTCCTCCTTGGTGTAGATGCCGTGCTTGACAAACAGATCCACGTTTTTGGGAGCGGTGTACATGGGCAGAGCGTCAGCGGTGGAGGTCAGGTTGGAAAGGCCGCGCTTTTTGGCCTCCTCCAGCCAGGCCTCGTCATAGCCGTTGCCGTTGAAGATGATCCGCTGATGCTCGGTGAATACCCGGCGGATCAGCTTGGGCAGGTCCGCCTGGAAGTCCCGGGATGCCTCCAGCTCGTCCGCGAACTGTTTCAGCTCCTCGGCCATGATGGTGTTCAGGGCGATATTGGGGCCGGAGATGGACTGGGATGCGCCCAGCATCCGGAACTCGAACTTGTTGCCGGTAAAGGCCATGGGGGAGGTGCGGTTCCGATCCGTGTTGTCCTGGCGGATGGCAGGCAGGGCGTCCACGCCGATCTCCAGCGTCCGCTTGCCGGTGCTCTGGAAGTCCGTGTCGTTGATGATGGAGTCCACCACAGCGGAGAGCTCGTCTCCCAGGAAGATGGAGAGCACGGCGGGCGGTGCCTCCTGGGCGCCCAGCCGGTGGTCGTTGCCGGGGAAGGCCACCGTGGCCCGCAGGAACTCCTGATAGTCGTCCACACCCTTGATGAAGGCCGCCAAAAACAGCAGGAACTGGGCGTTCTGCCGGGGGGTGGAGCCGGGCTTGAACAGATTTTTGCCCGTGTCGGTGGAGAGGGACCAGTTGTCGTGCTTGCCGGAGCCGTTGACGCCCGCGAAGGGCTTCTCATGGAGCAGGCACACCAGTCCGTGGCGGTCGGCCACCTTCTTCATCATCTCCATCACCAGCTGGTTCTGGTCGCAGGCGGCGTTGGCGTTGGTGTAGATCGGGGCCATCTCATGCTGGGAGGGGGCCACCTCGTTGTGCTTGGTTTTGCTGAGCACGCCCAGCTTCCACAGCTCCTCATCCAGATCCTTCATATAGGCGGCGACCCGGGGCCGGATGGCGCCATAGTAGTGGTCGTCCAGCTCCTGTCCCTTGGGGGGCTTTGCGCCGAACAGGGTCCGGCCGCACATCCGCAGGTCCTCCCGCTGGGCGTACTGGGCCTTGTCCACCAGGAAGTACTCCTGCTCCGGCCCCACCTGAACCACCACCCGTTTGGTCGTCGTGTCCCCGAACAGGCGCAGGATTCGCACCGCCTGGCGGCTGATCTCGTCCATGGACCGCAGAAGAGGCGTCTTCTTGTCCAGGGCCTCGCCGGAGTAGGAGCAGAAGATGGTGGGGATGCAGAGGCTGCCCTCCTTGATGAAGGCAAACGAGGTGGGATCCCAGGCGGTGTAGCCCCGGGCCTCAAAGGTGGCCCGCAGACCGCCGGAGGGGAAGGAGGAGGCATCCGGCTCACCCCGGACCAGCTCTTTTCCGGAGAATTCCATGAGGATCTTGCCGCCGCCGGCAGGGGCAATGAAGCTGTCGTGCTTCTCCGCCGTGACGCCGGTCATGGGCTGGAACCAGTGGGTGTAGTGGGTGGCGCCCTTTTCCACGGCCCACTGCTTCATGGCCTGGGCGATCTCATTGGCGGTGGAGATATCCAAAGACGTTCCGTCTGTAACGCACTTCTTCCACGCCTCATAGGACGCAGAGGACAGGCGCTCCTTCATGGTGTCCTCATTGAAGACCATGCTGCCGAACAGATCGGAGAGTTTCGTGGTGGTACTCATGCGTTTCATCCTCCTGTATTTATAAAATGTATCGTATCACATCAGATATGGAAAACTCAACAGGAAATGCGGATTTTCCGCCTCATTTGCCGCTCTCGCCGTCATCGGAGGGGCCCCGGGCACAGAGGCCGTCCGCGTCGCATCCCCCAGGACCGGTTGGGCATCCGGAAGTCCCGAAGCATCCAGTTCCGGCCGGAATGGTGTTGCCCGAAGATCTCCCGGTCCAGCAGGCTCACCTTGGTAAAGGGCGGACGACGGCCGCCCTTCCTCCGCAGCGTCTCAAAGTCAAAATACGTCCGGCCGAAGAGGGGCAGCAGCTCTTCCTTGGTACAGATCTTTTGAAAAAACCATGGCCCCGCACATGGGCAGAAGCGCCTCCCGGATGAATTTGCGCATCAGCCGCCGACTGCCCAAAGGGCAGGGTACTGGCGCAGAGCACTCTTTGCTATGGAGCGTATAACAAAGAACGCAGCTTTCTCCTAAAATCTTAGGATGAATAGCTGCGATCCGCGGTACCACCTAATTTGCTCCCATGATGGGATCCCTTTCAAAGCTCCAACAAGCCCGTGTGAGATAACGATCACAACTCGTCGCACTTACTAGCGGAGATCCGCGTTCGGAATGCAGCTGCAGAGTCTTCTTCCCGCGGACTCTTTGTACGGGCTTCCCACTGCCCCCGCTCACTGAACCGGAATTTCCACGATCCTTTTCTCCATCAATGCCTTCTGATGGTTGGATTTGGCCTCGATCTCGAAAGCGATGGTAGCAGTGTATCACCGCCAGCAGCGCACTGTCAACGTCAAAACCCACAAAATCGGCATTCCATTTCCGGCAGCCTTCCCGGCTCCTCCGCTCCGGGACAGCCGAAGGGGTTCCGCCTGAAAAGCGTTCCGGCGCCCCTCCCGCCGCAGGCACGGCGGGCAGGGCGCCCGGACGGTATGAAACGGTCAGAGACTGATCTCCGGGACTTCCCGGCTGGCGCCGGAGAGCAGGGGCCTCACCTGGGCCAGGAAGGCGTCCACCTGCTCCGGACAGCGGCCGATGTACAGCTTCGGGTCCAGCACGGCCTCCATCTCCGCCTCGGTCATGCCGAAGGCAGGCTCCGCCGCCAGGCGGGAGAGCAGGTCGCAGGGCTCCCCCTCCTTCATCCGGGCGGTGGCGGCCATGGAGCAGGTGCGGATGATCTCGTGGAGCGCCTGCCGGTCGCCGCCCCGCTTGACGCCCTCCATCATCAGGTTCTCCGTAGCAATGAAGGGCAGGTACTCCCGGCAGGTCCGGTCCACGATCTTCTCGTTGACGTGGAGCCCGTCGGTGACGTTCTGACTGAGACGCAGGATGGCGTCGGCGCAGAGGAAGCCCTCTGGCATGGAGATGCGGCGGTTGGCGGAGTCGTCCAGGGTCCGCTCCAACCACTGGACGGAGGCGGTCATGGGGGCGTTCATGGCGTCCGCCATCAGGTAGCGGCTGAGAGAGCAGATCCGCTCGGACCGCATGGGATTGCGCTTGTAGGCCATGGCAGAGGAGCCGATCTGGTTCTTCTCAAAGGGCTCCTCCACCTGCCGGTCGTGCTGGAGAAGGCGGATGTCGTTGGCCATGCGGTAGCAGCTCTGGGCAATGGCGGAGAGGCAGTTCAGGATGCGGCTGTCCGCCTTTCTGGGATAGGTCTGGCCACAGACGGCATAACACTGCTCAAAACCGAATTCTGCGGCGATCTGCCGGTTCATCTCGTCAATCTTGGCGCCGTCTCCATCGAACAGGTCCATAAAGCTGGCCTCTGTGCCGGTGGTGCCCCGGCAGCCCAGGAACTTCATGTGGTCCAGGACGAAGTCCAGCTCCTCCAGGTCGGAGAGCAGGTCCTGCATCCAGAGGGTGGCCCGCTTGCCCACCGTCACCAGCTGGGCGGGCTGATAGTGGGTATAGCCCAGGGTGGGGGTGGCCTTGTATTGCTCTGCAAATTTACTGAGGTTCGCCACCACAGCCAGCAGCTCTCCCCGGAGATACCGCAGGCCCTCCCGGTAGATGATGAGATCCGCGTTGTCGGTGACATAGCAGCTGGTGGCCCCCAGGTGGATGATCCCCGCGGCGGAGGGGGCCGCCTTGCCGTAGGTGTAGACGTGGGCCATCACGTCGTGGCGGACCTCCTTCTCCCGCGCCGAAGCCGTCTCATAGTCGATGTCGGTGATGTGGGCCTCCAGCTCCGCCACCTGCTCCGCGGTGACGGGCAGGCCCAGATTGCGCTCGGCCCGGGCCAGGGCCACCCACAGCCGCCTCCAGGTCTCAAAGCGCATGTCGGGGGAGAACAGGTGCAGCATGAACGCCGAGGCGTACCGGGACGCCAGGGGGGATTCGTAACGTTCTTTGGACATAAGAGGTCCACCTTTCTTTCGCTCAAAAGTTTAGGAGGCACCGGCATGGGTGCCTCCAGAGGGTACGATCTGTTTCGCCGGAGGCGAAGCATTTATGAAGCAGGGAGTGCGGTAAAAACTGTAAACAGCCAGAGACAAAAATCCAGGCTGAGCAGTGCCAACAGGAAACACTCGACACCCGCGGAACGATCCTTCGATGCTTTTGAAATGATCCGGTAAAGGAGAAACGGCCAGCAGAGGGCACCTGCCAACGCGATCCACCCGAATACGGCAAACAGCATCGGATTTCCTCCTCACCGAATGATGATGGAATCTCTTTCCGGTCCCACAGACACATAGGTGATATGGCAGCCGATCTCCCGCTCCACGTATTCCACATAGTTCCGGGCCGCCTCCGGCAGGTTCTCCCACTTCCGGACGCCGGAGATGTCGCACTTCCAGCCGGGCATGGCAGTCATGACGGGCTTGGCGTCCGGCAGCACGGCGGGGAAGGGGAACGCGTCGGTCTCCTGCCCGTTCAGCTCATATCGGGCGCAGATGGGGATCTCATCCATGTAGCTGAGCACATCCAGCTTGGTCAGGGCGATGTCCGTGGCTCCCTGGCACTGGATGCCATAGCGGGTGGCCACGATGTCGATGGGACCCACCCGGCGGGGCCGGCCGGTCTTGGCGCCGTACTCACCGCCGGCCTCCCGCAGCTTCTCCGCCTCTTCACCGAACCACTCGCAGGTGAAGGGGCCCTCTCCCACGCAGGAGGAGTATGCCTTCACCACACCGATGATCTTGTCCAGCTTGGCGGTGGGCAGGCCGGAGCCCACAGGGGCATACGCCGCGATGGGGTTGGAGGAGGTGGTGTAGGGGTAGATGCCGTAGTCCAGATCCCGCAGGGAGCCCAGCTGGGCCTCAAACAGGATGTGCTTGCCCTCGGCCTGGGCCTGGCGCAGGAAGGCGCCGGTGTCGCAGATGAAGGGCTTGATCTTCTCGCCAAACTCCGCTACCCATGCCTTCAGGTCATCCATGGTGTAGGGCTTGGCGCCGTAGACCCGCTCCAGCGTCAGGTTCTTCCACTCCAGAATGCCCGCCAGATGGTCCCAGAGCTTTTCCGGGTACAGCAGCTCGCCGGCCATGATGGTCTTCTTCTGGTACTTGTCCGAATAGAACGGGGCGATGCCCTGCTTGGTGGAGCCGTACTTCTTGTCCGCCAGGCGGGCCTCCTCCAGGGAGTCCAGGTCCCGGTGCCAGGGCAGCAGCAGGGACGCCCGGTCGCTGATTTTCAGGTTCTCCGGCGTGATGGCCACGCCCTGGTCCATGACGTCGGACATCTCAGTCCACAGGCTCTCGCAATCCAGAGCCACGCCGTTGCCCAGGATGTTCACCACACCCTTGCGGAAGATGCCGGAGGGCAGCAGGTGCAGGGCAAACTTGCCGAACTCGTTCACCACGGTATGGCCGGCGTTGCCGCCGCCCTGATAGCGGACCACCACGTCGTAGTCCGCGGTCACCAGGTCTACCATGCGGCCCTTGCCCTCGTCTCCCCAGTTGATTCCCACGATGGCACAATTTGACATATCCAAAAACCTCCCGGTTTTGATTTACAGACACTCCGGTCAGGTCGACCTTTTCTCCAAAGATGCCCAACCTTAGTTATTATATCGGCTGATTTTCCATAAGTAAAGCCTGAACTTGTAATAATAAGCATTATTTTTTCTGATAAGGTCGACCTTTCAATTCTGGAAATGCCTCATCCCCGGGGAGCGGCGGGGATCCCCACATAGGCCACAGTCTCGTTGGGCTGAATCAGTTGCCCGCCGGAGGCGAAAGTGTCGAACAGCGCCTCCAGCGCCGCCCGAAAGGCTTCGTAATCCGCGTCTCCCTCCCGCAGGGCATAGGAGCTGGAAAAGCACCGCCGGAGGAATTGGTCCCGGTCCAGCGTCAGGGGATTGGGGAACCGCCGCTTTTCATACGCCCCGCCGAAAAAATCCCGGATGCGGGGGTCGTCCTCCCCCATCCCGCCGGTGAATCCGTGAAAGCTCGGACAGTGCTCCCGAAAGACCTGGGCCAAGGCCTGGTTCATCGGTGCAGACCCGCGGACGTTCCAGACGAGAACGGCCCGCCCGCCGGGACGCAGGATCCGGCGGCACTCCCGCGCAAAGGCAGGACCGTCGAACCAGTGGAAGGCCTGGGCCGCTGCGACCATGTCCACGGACCGGTCCGGCAGCCCGGTATCATGGTCCGTTCCATTTGAGGAGGAGAACCGGGGATCGCCGCCCAGAAGCGCCTCCGCCGCCCCCCGCATATCCGGATTCGGCTCCACGCCGCAGACGCGGAAGCCCGCTGCCAGCAGCTGGGCGGAGAGCTTGCCGGTGCCGGATCCGATGTCCGCCGCTGTATAGCGCTCCGGCGGCGCGTACAGCTCTCCCAGCCAGTCCAGGAATTCCTGGGCATAAGAAGGTCTGGCGGCCTGATAGTCCTGGTGCCGGCCATTGAAGCGGTCAAAGGTGTTGCGCATCTGGATCCCCTCCCTGCAAATTCTCCGCTGATTGTACCATGGGAGCTGGCCGCCTGCAAGATGCAGGGCGCAGCGGAAAAGCCTTGGTTCTCCACTTCCAAAACGGGACAGGGTGTGGTATACTATCACCGAATTTTGAACAACCAGAGAGAAAAGGGGAAGATCGTATGCCGGCCATCGGTTTTGACAATCAGAAGTACCTCACCACCCAGTCCGAGCAGATCAAAAAGCGCATCGCCCAGTTCGGCGGCAAGCTGTATCTGGAGTTCGGCGGCAAGCTGTTCGACGACTACCACGCCTCCCGGGTGCTGCCGGGATTCGAGCCGGACAGCAAGATCCGGATGCTCCAGCAGCTGCAGGACGACGTGGAGATCCTCATTGCCATTAACGCCGCAGACATCGAGAAAAACAAGGTCCGGGGGGACCTGGGCATCACCTATGACGACGACGTGCTGCGGCTGATCGACATCTTCCGGGGCATGGGCTTCTATGTGGGCGGCGTGGTGATGAGCCGGTACAGCGGCCAGGGGGCGGCGGACGCCTTTTTGAAGCGGTTGACCACCCTGGGCATCCGGTGCTACCGCCACTATCCCATCGCGGGCTACCCCTCCGACGTGCAGCACATTGTCAGCGACGAGGGCCTTGGAAAGAATGAGTATGTGGAGACCACGCACCCGCTGGTGGTGGTGACGGCGCCGGGCCCCGGCAGCGGCAAGATGGCCACCTGCCTCTCCCAGCTCTACCACGACTACAAGCGGGGCATCGCTGCGGGCTACGCCAAGTTCGAGACCTTCCCCATCTGGAACCTGCCCCTCAAGCATCCGGTGAATCTGGCCTACGAGGCGGCCACGGCGGATCTGAACGACGTGAACATGATTGACCCCTTCCATCTGGAGGCCTATGGCAAGACTGCCGTCAACTACAACCGGGATGTGGAGATCTTCCCGGTGCTGAACGCCATCTTTGAGAAGATCCAGGGCACGTCCCCCTACCAGTCCCCCACGGACATGGGAGTGAACATGGTTGGCAACTGTATCTGTGACGACGCGGTGTGCTGCGCCGCCAGCCGCATGGAGATCCTGCGGCGCTACTACACCGCCTGCGTGGAGCGGCTGCGGGGCAAAGCCGGGGACGAGCCGGTGCGGAAGCTGGAGCTGGTGATGCAACAGGCGAGCGTCACACCGGACATCTGCCCGGCGGTGTCCGCTGCCCTGCTGAAGGCGGAGACCACCGGCGGCCCTGCCGGCGCCATGGTGCTGCCAGACGGCCGGGTGGTCACCGGCAAGACCTCCGACACCCTGGGGGCGGCCTCCGCCCTGCTGCTGAACGCGCTGAAGGCCGTGGGCGGCATCGGTGACCAGTTCGAGCTGATCTCCGCCCAGGTGCTGGAGCCGGTGTGCCGGCTGAAGACCCAGTACCTGGGCCACAAGAACCCCCGGCTCCACACGGATGAAGTGCTGATGGCGCTCACCATCTCCGCCCTGACCAACCCCCTGGCGGAGCTGGCCCAGCAGCAGTTGCCCAAGCTCCGGGGCTGCGACGCCCACTTCACGGTGATCCTCAGCGAGGTGGACGAAAACCTTCTGCGCCGCCTGGGCATCAACGTCAGCTGCGAGGCCCGGTACGAGACGAAGAAGCTGTATCACAAATGAAATGACCTGCGCTTTCGGATGAGGTGGAGCATGAAGAAACAGAGGATGCTGCCGGCGAAGAATCGCCGGGGCTCTGTGCAAGCAATAGGTGAGACGTTGCACAGAGCATAGCGGATGGACCAGTTTCACCGAAAACTCTCATAGAAACGGGTTCTCAAATTCTGCTCTCAATCAAAATTGAACTGACACTGTGCCGCGGCTCATCTGTAACATTTTTTGATGGAATAGAAAGGAATGTTGTCAGTATGCGAGATGACCGGCCACAGATCACAGCAGAGACCTTTCGGAATATGGAGGATATGTCCTTCTTTACGCACGCACGGATTTTTGACGATCTTCTGATTATTGCGCAGAAAGAGACAAACTGTTTCGTCCTGCGCTCTTCGGAGGGACTGATCGTGCTGGACGCGATCTGGCCCTGCCAGCAGGCGTTTGATGCGATCATTTCTGCGGTTCGGGAGACCGGATGGGACCCCGGCGCGATCCGAAAACTGGTGCTGACCCATGGACATGTGGATCACACCGGCTGCGGACGCTGGCTCCGGGAGGCGTTTCATGCAGAGACATATCTCTCACAACGGGATGACCGATTTTGGGCGGAAGAGCCCATCAAGCGAGACAGGCCGGAGACGTGGAAAGACTATGACATCGACGTCTATGTGGGAGAAGGGGATGTCATTGCTCTGGGAGACAAACGGCTCCTGGTCTATGAGACCCCCGGACACACACCGGGAGGATTGAGTTATATCTTCAATGTAACAGAGAATGGCGTATCCCATCAGGCGGCCCTTTGGGGAGGTTCCGCGCCTCCCATGAGCCGACACGGCACGATCCAATACCTGCGGTCTCTGGAACATTTTATGGAACAGGCGGAACGCCAGAACGTAGAAGTGGCGCTCAGCAATCATACGGCCTTGGACAATGGCCTTGAGCGGATCGCTTACGCGCGGAAGCGGATGCGCTATATGCCGAATATTTACCTGATCGGGCAGAAGGGATTCCGGGCCTATTGCCAGTTATTCAGGACATGGTGTTACGACTCTCTGGAGCAGCTGGATGATCGGTAAGGGCGGAACACCATACGCATAAGAAACACAACGCGATCTCTGGGGAAGCAGTCCCGTTTCCGGTGTGGAAAGCGGGACTGCTCTTCATCATAAACAGCGATTTATCAGGAAAGGAACAGGAGCATGCAGGATCTCATTCAACAACTGGCATCTGAGCTGGACAAAGACCCCCGCCATGTGGAAAACGTGGTCCGCCTTCTGGACGAGGGCAACACCATTCCCTTCATCGCCCGCTACCGCAAGGAGCTTCACGGCGCCATGGACGACACCGCCCTGCGGAATCTGGAGGAGCGCCTCCAGTACCTGCGGAACCTGGCGGAACGCCGGGAGGCGGTGAAGCGGTCTATCGAGGAACAGGGCAAGCTGACGGAGGAACTCTCCGCCGCCATCGACGCCGCCCGGACGCTGGCGGAGGTGGAGGACCTGTACCGCCCCTACAAGCAGAAGCGCCGCACCCGGGCCACCATTGCCCGGGAAAAGGGCCTGGCGCCTTTGGCGGAGCTGCTGTTTGCCCAGGGGCCGGACTGCCCGGACCCGACGGCGGAGGCCGCCCGGTATGTGGATGCCGAAAAGGGCGTGGAGACGGTGGAGGACGCCCTCTCCGGCGCCTCCGACATCATCGCCGAGACCATCAGCGACGACGCCGCCCTCCGCAAGACCCTCCGCACCCTCCTGGAGCGGGAGGGAAAGCTCTGCTCCCAGGCGGCGGTGGAGGAGGACTCTGTCTACCGGCTGTACTACGACTTCTCCCAGGCCCTCTCCCGGCTTCAGGGTCACCAGATCCTGGCCGTCAACCGGGGGGAGAAGGAGGGCTTTCTGAAGGTCCGCGTGGAGCTGGACCGGGACCGGGCCCTCCAGGCCGTCCGGCGGCATGTGATCGTCCCCGGCAGCGCCGCAATGGAATTTATCAAGTCCGCGGCGGAGGACGCATACGACCGCCTGATCTTCCCCGCCCTGGAGCGGGAGGCTCGCTCCGACCTGACGGAGCGGGCGGACGAGGGGGCCATCGGCCAGTTCGCCCTGAATCTGAAGCCCCTGCTGATGCAGCCCCCGGTGAAGGGCAGGGTCACCATGGGCCTGGACCCGGGGTACCGGATGGGCTGCAAGGTGGCGGTGGTGGACGGCACGGGCAAAGTGCTGGACACCGCCGTGGTATACCCCACCTACGGCGAGCGGCAGGAGAACGAGGCTATCGCCGCCCTGGCAAAGCTGATCCGAAAGCACGGCGTGGAGCACATCGCCATCGGCAACGGCACAGCCAGCCGGGAGACGGAGCAGATGGCGGTGAAGCTGATCCGGCAGGTGAATGAGGCCGGCGCCCATGTCAGCTACATGATCGTCAGCGAGGCCGGGGCCAGCGTGTACTCCGCCAGCCCCCTGGCGGCGGAGGAGTTCCCCCAGTACGACGTGAATCTCCGGTCTGCCGTATCCATTGCCCGGCGCCTCCAGGACCCTCTGGCGGAGCTGGTGAAGATCGACCCCAAGGCCATCGGCGTGGGACAGTACCAGCACGACATGCCCCCCAAGCGGCTGGACGAGGCTTTGAACGGTGTGGTGGAGGACTGTGTGAACGCCGTGGGCGTGGACGTGAATACCGCCTCCGCCAGCCTGTTGGGCCGGGTGG